>Ga0209389_1002611_pt1 | contig 13980 bp, 5 predicted proteins | sample CowpearedBW_FD_187526 | JGI IMG/M metagenome (GOLD analysis project Ga0209389, IMG submission 187526) | Root nodule microbial communities of legume samples collected from California, USA - Cow pea red BW (SPAdes) (version 2) | ecosystem: Host-associated > Plants > Roots > Nodule | place: USA...
TATATATATATATATATATTTTACAAATGAAAAAGTTTACATTTATTAGAACAATTTATTCTTATAATGGATTCTTAAATGGTAGTTATCCGTGTCTAAGAATTTTTTTCTATATTTCATTCTCTGCAATGCATTATGCATTCTAGACTTCATTATCTGCAATGCATCTTGCATTCTAGTTTATGTATTGCTATTATTTTGATAATCAACAAATTTTTACACACACCTTATATAAGTTATTTTACTTTTTAATATTTTTCTTTCTTTACAAATATAAAAGTTAACTTTTTTAATGGTTCACACACTTTTAAAAGTGGATTTTTAAGTAGAGTATCTAGTGCAACAAAAAAAACATATTAACATTAAATATATTACATGACATAAGGTGTCAACATATAAGGTAACCCGACTCACATGGATTGACTAATCACGGGTTGAATTAAAAAAGGACCAACTTAACCCGTATCACTTTTTGGTGACCCACAAATTTTGCAACTTGACCCGATCACCATGGGTTGGTGGGTTAGTGGATTGATTCACTTACGAATTTTTTTTGTAATTTATTTTATATATTTATTGTATTTTAATGAGAGTAAATTGACTTAATTTATTTTTTATAAGAGTGAAATCAAAGTGTTCACCTAATTCTTAAAATGTTATTATATTTATAGTAGATAAAGATTAAAGTGAATGCATATAACTAAACAAACAAATTAATTGAACATTCAAACTATTCAAATATTATTAAGCAATATTCTAATATTTAAAAATATGAAATTGTGAACTTCTATAATTAGAAGTAGTATATAATTATAACAAAAAAACTTTAAAAAAATTGTAAAAGAAATGTTTGTGGGTTAAGTGGGTCAACCTACCCTCAGCCCGATTCAAACCTGTTTAACAGGTGGATTAAGTGCCGGTTCGAACACATGGTGAGCCGGGTTAACTCACATGAAACTCGTTTTGACATTTCTATCCACTTTTAAATATATTTTGGTTATTAAAAAAATTAACATTTATAGTTGTAGAGATAGAGAGAAATTGAAAAATAAATAGGAATGTAAAGTGTATGTAATAATTTGTCCAATGTGAAAATAATAACTTACTACATATCTTGACCTCTAGCAAGATTACCTTAGTTTGAAGCCTATATACACATTCGTTGTTAATCCATACCTTTGACTAAAATTAAACTCTCATTACAAGCGAATGAAAGTAACAAGAAACCAATAACCAGTTATCTTTCTACTTTTGTGTTTTTATATATTAAATAAATAATTTGAAATGCTCTGATCCATATATAATATATATACAAAATCCAATAGAAAACCTACTTAAAAATTATAAATAATAATATTTTGACCAACTTTTTTTACTCACTTGTAATTTATTATTTCAATTATTTTTAGATCATTAATCACACCACTAAAATAAATAAATCAAAATAGAAAATCAAATAATGATTGAAATAATGAATTAAAAATAGATAAAAAAGTGAATGAAAATATCATTATTCAAAAATTATCCTTATTCTCGTCATAATTATACTTTCATTACTCATAACTAAGATCCAACACTTACCCAAATTACATTTAGAAAGCCAATATGAATGATCAATTACATAATTGAATTACCCAAACTAAGGCATATACCGGCCATACTATTTGAAATTACCACCCATTTCTTAATGTGACTATGTTAGACCAAATTTGCCCCATCTCATTCATTCTAATTTTACATCCCTTTTCAGCTTCTTTTTTAATCCCTATTTTCTTTGGATGTGTTGCCTCAACATGCTTTGTTGTTGATTACTCTTACAATATTTATTACTTATCCATCCAATGTTTTTAATTGTGTCAATGTGAATATTTATGTAGCATCTGCCATTCCATTCCTAAAGATGATATGGTTTCTCTGATTCCAAGTTCTATCTTCTCTATGTATGTACATCCTTCAAGTGTGACTGAAACTTCTTCTCATTTACCTCTGTTCTGGTGCTGCAGTCATCTCGGAACACCTACATAGGAGATGAAGGGACAAGAGGAGTGTCCGGCGGAGAGCGGCGGCGCGTGTCAATCGGCGTGGACATAATCCACGGCCCATCGCTTCTCTTTCTGGACGAGCCAACCTCAGGGCTAGACTCCACCAGCGCCCACAGCGTGATCGAGAAAGTGCACGACATCGCACGCAGCGGCAGCACCGTCATCCTCACCATCCACCAGCCCTCGTCCAGAATCCAGCTCCTCCTCGACCACCTCATCATCCTCGCACGGGGCCAGCTCATGTTTCAAGGGTCGCCGCAAGACGTGACCCTCCACTTGTCACGCATGCCACGCAAAGTCCCCAAGGGAGAGAACCCCATTGAAAGTCTCATTGACGTGATCCAAGAGTACGATCAGAGTGAGGTTGGAGTCGAAGCACTTGCAGAGTTTGCACGCACTGGGGTCAAACCACCTCCTTTATCCAACCACCCTCATTCAGTGTCCACTGTTGCACCCTCTTATGCCAATTCCTCGCACCTTAGCCACAGGTTTGAGGAGAAGTCTGCGGAGTTTTCTCACTCCTCGCAGGTGAGTAGAAGGGCAATGGACGATTTTGATCACAGTCTCAGAAGTCCCTATAACAACACTTCCATGTCGTGGAGCACTGGGAATAGTGCAGCATTTCTCAAGTTCACACCAGCACGGCTTAAGAATGATCACAAGCTCCACAATACCACAAGGTTTATATAACTTGTTATTTTCAAATTATACCTATCATTCATAATTTCTCATTGGTTTACGTATATAGCAATATAAATATTGGTGTTGTTATGCAGAAACAATACTTCACCTGGCTTCTACACGTACTCGAGTGAAATCTTTCAAGCCACTCCAACACCACGCAGCAGTGACTACACAGTGAATGAGAATGACTACCTCACTCCCTCAAATGGCACAGAAGAACACCTTGGTCCAAAGTTTGTAAATTCTTACATAACGGAGATATGGATACTCATTCGCCGCAACTTCATAAACATAAGGCGCACCCCTGAGCTTTTTCTCTCAAGATTGATGGTTCTCACCTTCATGGGCTTCATGATGGCCACCATGTTCCACAACCCTAGAAAAGATTTGCAAGGAATCACCAACCGCCTCAGCTTCTTCATCTTCACAGTGTGCCTCTTCTTCTTCTCTTCCAACGATGCTGTCCCAGCCTTCATCCAAGAAAGGTTCATCTTCATAAGGGAAACTTCTCACAATGCCTACAGAGCTTCCACTTACACCATTGCAGGCATAATCACTCACACGCCATTTATTCTTCTCCAAGCAGCTGTCTATGCAGGCATTGTTTGGTTTGCCCTAAAACTCAGAGGCCCTTTTCTTTACTTCTTGCTTGTTCTCTTTGTTTCTCTTCTGTCAACAAATTCATTCGTGGTGTTTGTGAGCTCAGTGGTGCCAAACTACATATTGGGTTATGCTATGGTTATTGCCTTCACAGCCTTGTTCTTCTTGTTCTGTGGATACTTCTTGAGCAGCCATGACATTCCCCGTTACTGGCGTTGGATGAACACAATTTCAACGATGACATACCCTTATGAAGGGCTTTTGATGAACCAGTACCAGGTGAACGATACCTTTGGATATATGGATGGAGTACCCATTACCGGTTTTCAGATCTTGGAGAGTCTACACATCAAGACAGATGGACGTAGGAAGAGAACAGTTGTGCTTATAATGTTTGGTTGGGCTGTGCTATACAGGGTTTTATTTTATCTAGTCCTTCGTTTTGCATCGAAAAACCAGAGGTCGTAGAGAACTGTATCTAAGGGAAACTGTGTGAGTTAGTGAATCATTTCATTTGTTTTGCACTGCAAACATTGTTTTATGATGTTAAATATGTTGCTTCAGTGTATTTTGTTTTGCATCAAGCTTTGTAAATTATATAGCTTGATGGGCTTTTTCTATACCGTACAATAAAGCAAATCAAGGAATTAGAGCAAACCTTTTAACAAATCTCAGCGATATTTAACTGTTGTTTTGCATAAGGAAAGACATAGACCTACCAATGATCTGGCTTTTTTCAGTGTTTTCTCTTAAGTCAATGTGATATAATGTGTTTATGAGTTTATGGCAATCTGATGAACTTCCTCATGCTGATGATCTTTCTTAGGCTTGATTTTCAGAAAATAAAAAGTATTTTAAAATAGAATTTAAAGTTAGATCTAATCACAGTGTACAAAATTTTCCCAAGAAAAATGACACAAGAATACTCAAAACACCAAATTACACCCAGTATGAGAGAAAAGCATAGGTAGTATAATATAATAGAGATAGAAAAAAATTACAAGTATATAAGTATGAGTGTGTGTGTGTGTATGTTTTTTAACTGATAGAAGAGAATCGTGGAGAAATAGAAATGAAAGAGAATAAATAAACGGAAACCTGGAATTGCTTTGCTTGCTTGGTTGATTGAAATCTGTCTTCTTTTTTTTTTTTTATATCCTTCTTTTCCATTTTTCTCAAACCAAATAATCTATTCGATATTTATGTTATATTTTAAGTTTCCTATATTCAATAATTTTACTTTTTTTATTCTTATCCGACAAAATTAAAAAAAGATACGATAGATAATGTGGTACAAAATAATAAGACTAAAAGAGGGATGGTAGTAACTCTAGTTCATTTCCATTTGGAAGAAGAATTTGACATCAAATCCATTGAAATGAATGAAAAGCAAATATTACTTGAGTTTCAAAAACTTGGGTTTTCCCGTTGACAGTAATATAAAATTGATTAATGTTAGTAGATAATTCCAATTAGATTGACTTATTAAAGATGAATCGAATGTTTCCTTTTGCTTTTTATTACTATTACTTTGGTTGATGATTGATTATGAAAGGTCTTCTACCAGTTGGCGTGCCAACTGTTTGGATGATTTTTTATTTCGTTTCTCAAAGATAATTCGCAGAGTTGAAGTTTGGCCTTATAACGAAGGTTTTGGACATATATATGTATTATTAACAGACAAAGCTTAATACAGAAATATGCTACTAAATCCATTGGAAGTATCAAATTCGCTTTGTCGGGTATAGGCAAGCCAACTTGGATGGAATAATCATATTTAAAATCTTTGGCCAAAATATACAATATATATATATATATAATGGGGAAAACCTTTAATCATACCCAAAAGGCCAATTTAACCTGAGTTTGGCAAGATGATTTATTAATGAATGTCACCATAGATTAAGATTTCAAACTTGAAGTGAAGAATTAGGAAATTGAATTGGATTGACTTAATGTTCATGTAAAATTCCAAAAAATATGATGATGGCTGCATCAAATTCTTCTAACTTGATCTTCTATTTGAATCCTTTTACCAGCTTTGAAATTACCGGCAATATATAAATTTTCTATGCAACTTGTTACTCGGACTAATTCTATAAATAACAATATTCTTTTTACACAGAATAGAAGTTTTTAGTTAATGAGATGTTCTTGAACGTGTGCTATGGGATTGAGACTGACCAAGCATAACATTATATGTTAATCATATCGACATCTGTCCTTTCTGTATTTACAATGCCTTCCATTATAATCTGATTGTTCTGACTAGAGATAGATAAAATTAAAATAATGAGAAAATTTTATATTATTGGAACAAGGAAAAACGCATTTCCTAAACTGAATTACAAATTTTACCTGCTAATGGTTGTTTGAATTAGAAAAAGTTAAAAGGGCTTTAGTTAGATAAATGACAAACTATAATTTCTTAATTCTTAATTATCATTTCCAGTTAAACATGTCACCCTAGTTTTGAACATTCTTTTCTATATTTTACTAGGCAAAACAGAACCTTCTACATTCACCCTAGTTTTTTTCTTCTTGCTACAGAATTTTCCTTATCCACTGTATTTGAGACTAATTTCAACCTTAGTACTATGATTGTTGCTGATTTAATCAGTTTCTGTACATATGGGTGCAAGATTTCTGATCATTACAGCAACCCATCATGTAGTTATACGTTAAAACCTTATAACAGATCCCAAACATAAGAATTCAGAAACGAATATATATTCTGCTCCTTTTGAAAATTTACTGATGCAACAGCTCCCTAGCACTCAAGAAGAGAAAGAATAACTTCAACTATCAGTAATATTATTACGCTCACAAACCTTAAAAATACTAATAGATAAATTATTGAATTCTAGTTTACCTTAAGGTATCCTACCACATAACAACCTGATTTCATCAGTGCACATTACAGCAAATTTAATCATGATAATATTATGTTCACATGTTGAACATCTGAGTTTTGACTCGGTATGTGAATTTTTTAATCAATATATGTAACAAGCTCAAACACAAATGGGATTGGATCCTAAGCACGCTTTGTTTCTATCAAAATAATTAAGTGTAAAATATGTTTATAATAATGAATAATGAATAGGATGTAGTATGGAGTCTATTTCCTATGCCCTTTGGAGTTTTCTTTTTATATATGACTAAGAAGTTATATATGAGATTAGGTAAGCAATTATATTGACCAGAAATTCTGCTAAATCTTGCAAAATGGATGTTAATTTAATTTGCAAAGTAAATTTTTAGTCAGATAACGCTTAAAAGTTAGGCTAGTACTACAAGGATGTGAAGGGGTTACCTGCTCTTTTGGGGTTTCCTTGAGCCACTTCCTCTTGATACTTGGTTTCAAATGTTTATCTATAAGCAAAATATTATAGAAAACATGAAAGGGAATAATTGGTGTGTTGATAGTGCTAGGCATGAGAATGAACAGTCTCATCTTTGATACCCTTCACAATTCCTATCTTTAGTAATTTTTTATTTGAATTCTTTCCCCCAATAACTTCATTACCTACCTAAAGCGTAATCAGAAACATGAGACTCTAACAATAATGCTCATAACCATTAGTATAAAAATGCATAGGTCAACATTAGTGGAAAGCTAAGTATGCAATATATAATAAATATATTCAACGATACGTCACTAACAATTGCTACGTATGTATTCCAGAAAAGTTCAAATTTGTTCCAAGATACCACTCTTATTTTGATCATGTAACATCCATGGTTTCAAATGAGAGGAATGAAGGCAGAAGAAGACGAAGGAGTGGTCTGTCCAATTATTTTAAACTATATCAATATTAAATACACATAATCAAGCAACCACCACCACCACTCCATGAAAAATAATGTTTAACATCAATAACATATAAAACTATAAAAGAAATATTTAACAATGGATTTATACTAATTCAATCTCCTTACTCGTCTTCCATCTCTTTCCTAGCTACTACCTCCTGCAGTTTCCAGGCTTGAAGTCAAACCCCTATTTCTCAAAGATATTTGTTCTTCTAATCCTCCATCCAATTCAGTACATGTGCAAAATGGCTTCAAAGTCTTCCACAAGACATAAGTTCTCAGAATTATGGGATTAAGCAAGCTTTCTTTTATTTCTCCCCTAATCTGAGATATAGGAAAACTCAAGAGTGTTGGTGATCAAGGCAGAGAAAGAAATGAAATTCAGAAGAAAATTTATGGTACTAGGTGGAAGATGAAGAGTTAGTTGCCATGATTCAAGTTTGTAAACCAATGGGGTAACCACTATTTCAGATTATGATGGAGTTACCAGAAATTTGGGTATTGAGACTGGTTGTGGCATGCGCTGTTTGTCTGCATATATTTATCAGATCAGTTTCTGGCTCTGCAACTGAAGGTTAGTAAGTTAAGATTATAATTCTTTTAGATCATGATGTCTATTACCTGGTATATTTTCCAATAATTATAGCAAAAAATTTAATATAAACTAAAGGTCAACTGATGATCAAGGTTAAAATGAGAAAAAACAAACAAAATTTGTGAGGATGAAGAAATAGAACTGATAGGGCTTTCCAGTTTCCACCCAGAGAATCTTAAAACCATTTTACACTTTCTTTTATTTATGTTGCTCAAATTTATTTAGGGGAACATCCCTTTTAGTACAAAATAAGTCTAATCCGTGACATTTTTGTAGGGTTTGAAAACATAGCATGTTGTGCTGATTCAAATTACACAGATCCCCAGACCACCTTAAATTACACAACAGATTACACATGGTTCCCTGACAGAGGAAGCTGCAGAAGACCTAAAATTGATTTGAATGAAAAAGTTCGACTGTTTTCTCTAGATGAAGGAAAGAGATGTTACAGTTTACCAACAATTAAGAATAAAGTATATCTGATAAGGGGCACATTTCCATTTGACAGTATAAATTCTTCCTTTAATGTTTCAATTGGGGTAACACAATTAGGTGCAGTGAGACCATCCACGCCCCAGGACTTGGAAATTGAGATTGAGGGAGTTTTTAGGGCTACCAAAGACTACATTGACTTCTGCTTAGTGAAGGGGGAGGTGGATCCGTTTATTTCTCAGCTGGAATTAAGGCCATTGCCAGAAGATTACCTACTACATGATTTGCCTGCCAGTGTTTTAAAATTGATAAGCAGAAATAGTCTCTGGGGTACAAAAGATGAAATCAGGTATGTCATATACTTTAGTTTGAGGTAAACTTCACCACCATTTATCAAAGAAGTGTATCTCCTAGAAATCTACAAGGCTTAGGAGTTATCACTAAGGTTTTTCTGAAAGCATTATATTCACAATATAGGGAATGGATGTTAAATATTCAATCAACATGTTTATGGGATAAATAATAGCAATTTTGCATTTTTCTTGGTAATGATTTAGACACAATGAAGTTGAGCTCCATGTGCAAGGATCACACCAATAACTGCATGAGATAACCTATCTTCACCTAATAGACAGAAGTGTAACACACCTTTATGCACAGCTTCGTTTCTTTATGATGCAATAAGATGCATCGTAATGAAAATAACAAGAAAACGCGAAGCCAAAAATCTATTATCACTCAATCCATTATTATGTGACGCACAAGAATTACTGTCAAAACGTATATACCATAAGTAGTGCAAATTGCAAAAAGGGTGTCAAAGGGATTTATCCTTAGTTTATTAAAGCGATTTATGTTTAGTGTTTGGTTTATAAACTTGTTTAGCTTCTTGGTATCATGGACTATGAACATGAACAGAAGGTCTTATAATATGGCTATTTCCAAATTATAGGTTCCCAGATGACCCAAGTGATAGAATATGGAAAGCAACTTCAAGTCCATCATCTGCTCTCCAATTGTCTTACAATGTTAGCAATTTTGACCTCAAATCCAACATGACACCACCTCTACGAGTCCTACAGACAGCTCTTACCCACCCTGAGAGATTGGAGATCCACAGCAGCCTTGACACTGAGGATTATGAATATCGTGTATTTCTCTACTTCCTTGAATTAAATAGCACCGTCAAAGAAGGAAAAAGGGTGTTTGACATCTATGTTAATAGTGAGATTCAAAGGGAAAAATTTGACATATTGGCGAGAGGGTCCAAGTATACATACACTGTCTTGAATGTTTCCGCAAACGGTTTACTTAATTTAACCTTGGTCAAGGCATCTGGTGCTGAGTTTGGACCCCTTTTGAATGCTTATGAGATCTTGCAAATGCGATCATGGATTGAAGAGACCAACCAAAAAGATGGTAGTGTGTCTGTGTTGTTTTCCTCCTTTTCTGGGTGGGGTTATTTCACTTGGGGACCTATTTGGACAAACTTCTCTCTAAGAATTTCTAGAAGAGAAAGCTAACGAGAAAAAAAATTATATCAGCTTCTTCAAAAGTTAAAATTATTTTACACAAACTAATTTGTAGAAACTTTTTCGTATAACTTCTATAGATTTTTATTTTTTAATTTGTGGTGAGCTAATTTTGAGTAGTTCATATAATTTTTTCTTGTTTTTCTCTTTTAGAAAACCTTATGGAGAAGTTTGTCCAAATACACCCTTAAGTGTTTTACATTCCATTTTCTTATTCATTTCTATAATTAAGATGGTGTATGGATGTATTTTAATTTGTAACCAGTCTTCAATCTCTTTCTCTTATTTTTACTTTAGTGGAAGTGATTCAGAAGATTAGAGAAGAACTGTTGTTGCAAAACCAAAACACTAAAGTGCTAGAGAGTTGGACTGGAGACCCTTGTATTTTCCCCTGGCACGGAATAGAGTGTGATGGTTCAAATGGCTCGTCTGTTATCACCAAGCTGTAAGTCCGTCAGTTCTAGTTAAAACACTGCCACAAGCAAGAAAGATGTATTTTTACTCCATGTATACTTTACCAAACATGCACTCAATCTCACAACTATTTCTATAGGAATACTAGTCAAAGACCAATATAGACAATGGCTTTAACGCTTTGATACATGCAATTGTCAACCAATCCACATATCTAGCTAAGTAGGTTCTTGTTTAGATAAATGAAGTGTTTTTTTATGTTATCTATATTTTTCTCTATTTCCAGGGATCTTTCCTCAAGTAATTTCAAAGGACAAATTCCTTCTACTGTTACTGAGATGACCAACTTAAAAATACTGTATTGCCTTCAAAACCCTTTTTCAATTGCTTCTGCATCTATTTTTGGAGGATAACCAGGGACTCTGTTGTATGCATGGATGTAACTATTTGGTCATGTGCAGGAACCTGAGCCACAACAATTTCAATGGTTATATTCCCTCGTTTCCACCGTCCTCCTTGTTGATGTCAATGTAATGATCCCTTCTAATGTTTAGCTATGACTAGATGCCACAAGCTGAATTATAGTACTTCTATTATACTTGTTAATGTTAACATGAAAATAAGCAGAACCAAAACACTTAATTACTGAACGAATTGCTAGTCAGGTTTAATTTTACACGGCTCAACATGCATTTACCTGAAATTTGATTTAAATGGGTGGCAAAAATTGCATGATTTAATAAGCAAGTTTAGTTCCTAGCCTTCGTTCTCTGTCTTGAAGCAGCGAGGAAGCATAACCGTGTAGTATTACATGGATTCAGTATCCTATACACATATGGACAACACATAATTTCATTAGGGTTAGCACTCTATTGAAATAAATCCTTCTGATTTGATGTCTCTGTACATGCTCTAACATCCTATGCATAACTCTATGGAATTAGGTCAGTCACATAAGAGGTAGAAAATATCAAATTAGGCAGTATCTATAATATTCATGAGCATACTGACCCTTATTTCTCTATGACACTTTAGTAGGTGCAGATATAATGATCTTATTTGTTCCTTCCTGCACTTAGATTCAAATCATAGAGAATTTTCCTAGTAGTGTCATCAAGAAAATTTCCTACCACTGAAACTTGTTCATATGTTGATTGATATATATTTCCGAGCAGAGATCTAAGCTACAATGATCTTATGGGGTCACTTCCAGAATCAATTGTCTCACTGCCATATTTGAAATCTTTGTAAGTATTTGAGTTAACATTCTATTTCAACACCAAGAAGTCACTTTTGATTATTTAGTTTTTTAATATATTTTCTACACATTTTGTTTGTACTCTATTCATTCATAGGTATTATGGCTGCAACAAACGCATGAGTGAAGACACTCCAGCTAATTTGAATGGTTCCCGGATCAATACAGAGTATGATGCACTCTTTGAAACGAAAAAACAGACACTTTAAGTAAAGCATAATTTGATTTTTTTAGTATTAATATTTCAGTTACGGAAGATGCAAAGCAAAAGAACCTAGATTTGGACAAGTATTTGTCATTGGTGCTATTACATGTGGATCACTTCTGATCACATTGGCAGTTGGAATCATTTTTGTTTGCCGCTATAGACAAAAGTTGATTCCATGGGAAGGATTTGGTGGAAAGAACTACTTAATGGAAACAAGTAGGCTTTTTGTCTTCTCTAATCATTTTTTCCTTTTTTATCCTATGTCTCTCAGCATTCTAAAACAGTACATTTACTTTTAAGATTAGATATACTCACTTCCCTCTTTAAATACAATCCCAGATCATGAGATCAATGGTCTTGAAAGATTATCATCTTTATTATGTACATAGTTTTACAAACAAAAAGAATTAGTTTAAACTTCGATTGGCTTCACAAAAACAAGATAAATATAAATGAGATTCTGCTGTTCTGAAGAAAGGTTTAAAGAGCCATACATCTTTAATTGCATTATCCTTCTATTAATCCCAACAGCCCCGTTCTCCAAGATTAATTCCACTTCCTTCCATTGTTTCTAAACAAATTTAGGTTTAAGCTACCATTTCAGTTAGGAACTCGCACATAATGTTGTGTATAGTGATGAAAATAAAGAAGGGGAAAAAATACTAAAAAATTAACATATAGCGTGCAAATTTCTAACAAAATGACTGTTACAAGTTTGCAATCCATACCTGTGCACTAAGCACGAGAACTTCATTGATCACACCGCTATCAATGTGTTTTTTCTTCTGCGTGATAGGGATGCTGATTAGTTTTGTTCAATTTACACCGAGTATATGACATAATTTTCTATAAAAAACATGCAGATGTAATATTCTCTTTGCCAAGCAAAGATGACTTCTTAATAAAGTCTGTATCAATTCAGACATTCACTTTGGAAGATATAGAGGTTGCCACAGAAAGGTACAAAACATTGATAGGGGAAGGAGGATTCGGTTCTGTTTACCAGGGCACTCTAAATGACGGTCAAGAAGTGGCAGTGAAAGTCCGTTCAGCCACATCAACTCAGGGAACTCGAGAATTTGATAATGAGGTACAATAGGCATTATTCAGTTTATTATACTATCAAAGTTCTCAGGAAATTTTTCTAATTAACATTTTTTGGCTCAAAAGTAATTCAAAAGCTGATATTTGCATCCTGGCAAATGCTAAAGAAAATATAAGATATTCTCCTTTTTTTCACTACATCCCTGGCTCTTACATTCCCGAACCCTCTTTGTTTACATTTTACAATGGCCTACTTTTCCACCATCTGACCAGTCTATGATGTATCTTGCAGCTAAACCTACTTTCTGCAATACAGCATGAAAACCTAGTGCCTCTTCTTGGTTACTGTAATGAAAATGATCAACAAATTCTCGTGTATCCTTTCATGTCCAATGGTTCTTTGCAAGACAGACTCTATGGTAAATATTCCAAAATCCTTTCCGCTTATTTGTTTTGGTACCCATTAATTTCTAAAATTCAACTTTATAACAGGGGAACCTGCAAAGAGAAAAATATTAGACTGGCCAACTAGACTCTCTATTGCTCTTGGTGCAGCTCGAGGCAAGTAATATGATGTTTTACTTTTCCCAAGATGCAGCAAATATACCTAATTAACACATGAGCTTGAACCAAATCAGGCAGGAAAATAAACTAAAAAGATGCATATTGATTCTATCGAACAAAAGAACTCTAGGAAATCATAAGTAAAGTGATGAAGCTTCACTGATTGACAACGATGATTGGTTTCTACCACCTTGTAGCTTAGAATGATTAGGGTGAAGGTATTTGAGGGGGAATACCAGAAAAATCCGGCAAAGAGCATGTATTTCATAATAGTATTTTTCATACCCTATGGCAACACTTTGGACAAACTCCACAAGTATTACTTCAATTTTCTTCAAACAATTTATCAATTTTCGTTTTAATATTTTTCTTTTGGTGTTATTGACAATGTTGAGTGTTGACGTTAATCTTTTAAATTAAAACATTAAATCTAGCAAATAATGATTTAAATTGGAAGAGGAACAAGCTCCTGAATTCTTGATGTTAAGATTAAAAAAGAGAAAAAAGAGAAGATTAAGTTTTGTCAGACTATCACTGCATAAAATAATTTATTAGGTGTTAAATAGGGGTTGGAAGATTAGGAGGAGTTAATGAAACTTTTTCCTTAGTATTTTAGATAAAGGAAACATAGTGCGATTTACTGGGAGGGACAGAAACCACATCATTGATAGTTTTTCTTCATTGTTTCAATACAGTAGAAAAGAGAGAGAGAGAGAGAGAGAATGCTTTAATTGGTTCATCATAAATCTACTTTGATATAAAGAGAAACATGGCACGATGCATCCTTAGAC
>Ga0209389_1002618_pt1 | contig 13969 bp, 6 predicted proteins | sample CowpearedBW_FD_187526 | JGI IMG/M metagenome (GOLD analysis project Ga0209389, IMG submission 187526) | Root nodule microbial communities of legume samples collected from California, USA - Cow pea red BW (SPAdes) (version 2) | ecosystem: Host-associated > Plants > Roots > Nodule | place: USA...
AAAAGAATAGACCAATCAGAAGAATGAAGTTGAGTTTACGTGTAGTAAGAAAATAACCTTGTTCATGTTCCAGCATGTCCAATTCCAATTCCATTGACACTCACCTCATCTTCAGAAGTGCTGAAAAAATTGGCCAATTTTTCTGAAACAGATTGTAGGCCTTTGTCCAATGATTCTTCCCCTCCATCATAATCATCATCTCCTTCAAAGATTAAATAAACCCCACATTTTCTTAACTCCAACCCCTTATCAAAAGGTGGATTTCTCTTGCTCACACAAAATGTGTCAGCATCTTTTAAAAAGGCTACCAACTGATGATAATCATGGAACTTACACAAGTGCATGTGTTCTTCATCTGTCCTAGGCACCCCACAGATGTTTAACACAGTACTAAACAGAGTTCTGTCCCCTTTGAGAATATTTGCTTGAACATCAATCAAGCCTGGCATATCATCTCTCTTCATGTTGGGTATGTCAATGCTATGGTTGATTGAAACAATAACACCAACAAGTACACTCTTTAGCTCAAGATTTTTACGCTTGGAAAAGCTCACTGTTTGTCCAGAAAACCATTCAGGTAATTTGCTTCCTGGCATGCTTAAGTTCTGTAAATTCCTCAGTGCAACCTGTCACATAAATACTCGTTGTTTAGAAGCTATAAGAAGCAACAGGAAATTAATTAGTCCTGATTTTCTCAATTTAATCATATTTTTATCCATTGGTCCAAGGTTGATGAATAGGAAAGGGATGAACAACCTTCGAAAGTCTCTTGCGTATTTGTGAGGAGCATGCAATGCAACCACTTAGGTACAACCTTCTCAAGGACTTCAAGCTTTCAAGACCAGGAATATCCCCCACTTTTACACAGTTTGTGAGATTCAACTCCTGCAGGCTCTCTAAATTTGACATGTCATGGATAGTTTCTATTGAAGAACAGTTTTGAACATTCAGATTAATCAGGCTTGAAGGAAGTGAGGGGAGAGAGTTCAGCTGAGTGCAGTTTGACAGTGAAAGGACCTTGAGGATAGAAAGGCCCTTCAAACTGGAAGGCAGGGTGTGAAAATCATTCCTGTCTAATTTCAAAGTCTCCAATAGTGACAACTTCTCAAATTCATCAGGAATTTTCCCAGATATTTTCCATGCACGGGCATCAAGCTCAGTTAGCAAGGTCAGATTGCAGAAGGAAGATGATAGTATAAAAGGGCCATGGTTCTCTTCAGGTTCTGCAAGAAAGCTACTTTCATCCGTATGTAAATCAGGCCTCTTTGCCATTTTCAATGTTCTCAAGCTTGACAGCATCCCAAAGCTTTCAGGTAAGCTTGACACAGCTGTTTCCTCCATGAAAAAATGATATAGAGATTTCAAATCTCCTATAGAAGCTGGAAGCTTTCTGAGCATTTTGCATTTGTTCAATCTTAAGTTGACAAGATTTTCTAGCCGTCCAGTGGATTCTGGCAATTCCTTGATATTTCCATTGACCGTGTTCAATGTAGTAAGAGATGCTAGGTGGCCAATAGATTCTGGTAAGTATTCAAGATTTTTACAATTCATCAACTTGAGTATCCTCAGTAGCTTCATCTCTCCAATCTCATCTGGCAAATTTGTGATGGCTGTTCCATCTAACTGAAGTTCAACAACTGAGGCCAACCTTTTAACTGAATTTGGCAATTGAGTAAGAAGTTTACAGTTTCCAACTGATAATTCCCTCAGGTAAGATAAAGAACCAACAGTTGTAGGGAGTTCTTTAATTGCAGTTCTATCAACCAGAAGTTCTGTCAATGACATGAGATTCCCTATAGAATCAGGAATTACAGTGAGAGATTCACATCCCATCAAATTGAATGTCTCAAGGTTATCTAACGATCCAACAGACTCAGGTAATTCTTCTAACCCAGAGTGATATAGAGATAATTCTTGCAAAGAACATAGGTGTCCTAGAGAATTAGGTAGCCTTCTCAAATATCGGCAACCTTCTAAAACAAGCTGCTCAAGCTTCGTGAGGCGAAAAATGGACTGGGGCAACTCTGCTATAGCAGTGTCATTAGCTTGAAGTGCTTTCAAGGAATTCAGGATTCCAATGTTTTCTGGCAATGCTTTTAACTTGGAGCAGCCAGAAAGATAAAGACTCTCTAGTTGTTTTAGCCCCGAGACATCAATTGGAAGGTTGACAAGGCTTGAACAACGTGTTAAATTTAAACTACGCAAGGTGCTCAAACTGCCAATTGATTCATGAATCTTAGTTAGATTAATGCAGTTCTCCAAATCAATCTTCTCTAGACATTGACACCCAGATAAATCAGGTATAGCAGTGAGTTGGTTGCAGTAGGAGAGGTTCAAGACCATTAACTTCTGTGGCACCTGCTAAGCATTGTCATGTTAGACCATGTTTATATATATGTATAGTGAAGCAAAAGAAAGGGAAACACATCCTAGAAGAGTTTTGAAAGAATTTTTTTATGTATGTATAATAATAACCAAATTAGATAAATACTACATGAACACTTCAATTTTAGGCAAGTGCTTTTGTAATAAGAATCTTTAAAATAGATTTTTGAAAGAAATGCTTCATTAAGTGGTTTGACATGTCTCAACTCTCTTCTTATCATAAAGGTTTATAAGAATTGCGTAAAGAAAATAAGTGTCAAGAACCTAATCATTATATCAAATTATACCATGTTTATGGTATTCATACTACACAAGATAGCTAAAGCACACCTTGTTGTAACCATTCCATCCCCACAAGGTTTCCATTTTCTTGCTGTTTTTGAGATCAAGGACAGCCAGTTCTCGTGGCCAAGATTTCAAAGGCATGCGTTCTAAAGGACACCCTTGCCATTGTAGCCACTTTAATTCAGATGGAAGAAACTTGCCCTGTAATTTCAGATTGTTGATCTGAAGCTGTCTCAAATTAACCATTGGTTCAAAGGATTTCGCGTGTAGTACAAACTCTTTGTTTTCCTCTGCTTGAGGTTCAAGATGATTCTTAAGGCATTGTTTGATGTAGCAGGATATATTTCTTAAACACGATCTCCATTGAAGCTTCTTCGGAAAAACTGATCCAACCTTTCCCTTATAAAACCTTTCTTCCTCAAAATCAAGCACAATACCTTGAACGCATCTAGTTCCCTGCAATAAAATATAGCAGATTGAAAGATCAGACCTTTAATCAAATTTACGTATTGAAATATTCCAATCTACAAATAACATGCACATCAAACATCATTCATATATTAGTCAAACAAGGACGCGGAGGTATTACACAAAATACACCAAAGGATGCAAATCCCAGTTCCGTAACCCCAAACATCAAATTGACACATTAATAGACAATGTTTTTCGTTTTGGTAGGCCATGAATAGACAATGTGTGTTATATGTATCTCTCACTTTATTATGCTACATGCATCTTTAAAAAATATTCTACAAATTCAAAAGAAACAAATCGTAAAAGTGTTGAACAAAAGATCATATTTTTGAATAATCAAGCAGCATCTCATTACTGAAAAGGCCACTTTGTCTATTTGTATTCATATTTATTTGTCTTGCCCCTTCTCCAGCCACCTTTTGAATAAAGAATGAAAATGATTTTGGACTCTTCTAGTTTAAAGCTTTCTATATTTATGCAAATATTTTAGTACTGTGCCACTTCACGTCATACAAATAGAATATAGTTTATACTCATTAATCAAACAAAGTGGTGTGAGACAAGGTGTAATGCAATACAATAATCATTACCTTGTGACCCTTCAACACAGTCATGATTTGAGCTCGATCCCACAGTCTACTTCGCGCACCAGGATCCACAAAGCTTTCATCCATAACAATTTGCCTTCCCATGTCTCTAATTTGATCATGCATCCACACAGTATTCTCCGGAGTGATTTTCATCAAGCATTTCTGCACCAGTACCGTGATAGCAATCTCACCCCTAAAACCACAACCTCTTAACACATCAATCACACCATCACGCTTCATTTCCATTTGTACAAACAAACAAGCAATATCAAGGAATATACACTTCTCTTCTTCATCTAAAGCATCGTAACTTATCTTCAACACATCCTGAAGATGGTGAGGGCGAATTAGCCTTAGCTTCTTCACAGCATCCTCCCATTCCTCCTCCCTTCTCTTGCCAAACAAAAACGAACCAAACACTTCCAGAGCCAAAGGCATTCTTCCCGTCAGGGATATTATCTCCTCTGACAGACTGAGAAGATTTTCTGGTGGTTCACTTCTTCTCAGTGCATGGTAACTGAATAACTCTCGAGCTTCAGAAGCATACAACTCTCTAACTTCATACGACACATTCACATGATCCTGTGTCAGAACTTTAGTATCCCGTGTTGTGATTATCACACAGCTTCCATCATAAAACCACTCCCTCTTACCAATCAAAGCATCAAGCTGCTTCACTTCATCAACATCATCCAAGACTAGCAAAACTCGATTCTCACCAACTCTCCCTTTGATAGCAGAAACACCAACATTGACATCAGCGATGGAGGGAGACCCTGCTCCAGGAGAAAGGTCTTTAATGATTTTGCCTTGAAGGGAAACCAAACCATCGTGTTTTGATGAAACTTGTCTCACGTTGGAAATGAAGCAACGGTGCTCAAAACGACTAACAAGGGCATTGAAAAGTGCCTTGGCCAGGGTTGTCTTACCAACCCCACCCATCCCATACAACCCCAAAACCTTGACACCGTTGGATTGAACTTGCAAAACCTCCATCACCTTCTCAACACGTTCATCAAGCCCCACTGCAAACTCAGGCACACCCATAGGAGTGTTACTCAACTCTTTCAACACCCTTCGCACCAAACGCCGAATCAGATCATCTTCCTCACTGTCACAAAGAAGTAAATACAGAGCATTCACATGACAAGAAGGAATAAAAAATTAAAAAATAAAAAACACGTTTAAGAATTACATTTTCCTCAAAACTTTTGCGTAATAGCATTTAAAAAGAAAGGGCAAGGCAAGTAAATTGAAAAAGAGAGGAATGCAGACACCTGTGATTAAAAACCCAACCAGCAATTCCACCGACTTTCTTCAAAGCTTCCTTCCACTTTGAAACCGTATTTTTCTCAAACCTTTTTTCATGCGATTCGAAACCCGCTCGGAAGGGACCCGACACGTGCCGGACCTGCGACGGGTCGACCCGGTAGAAAACGGGCAAGAGGAGCCTACCGGTGCCGCAAATCTTGGTGAGTTCCTCAAGACACCAGTGTGAAGAAGCGTAGTTTTGAGATATGATGACAATGAACGCTGCAGAGTCATCAATTCCCTCCATCAGCCCCTTCGCTACCGCTTCCCCACGCTCCAACCCCTCGTCGTCCAGGAACACGCGAACCCCACGCGCCTGCAGACTCTCGTACAGACCTTTCGTGATAGTGCCGCGCGTGTCGGTGCCTCTGAAGCTCAGGAACACGTCCCACCGCAGCCGGAACGCTCCCGGCGTCGCCGATATCATGTCTCTTTCCGGCGACATGTGTGGTATGTTGGTTCCAATCTTACACTTCCTTACTCTGCCCACAATTATCCATGTTTTGGCGTTGGAACTGCATGTCTCTGGTTTCTTCACTCATAAGGAGATAATGCATATTTTTTCGCTGGCTGTAAGAAAATTATTTATATTTAACAAAACTTATGAAAATATAATTTTTCTTCTACGTACAATAATTGATTTTGTTGGATATACGTAGTTTTAGTGGGGTTGTGAAGTTGAAAAGAAGTTTGTGAAAAGACAGCACTGAGAATTAACTTGTAAGCGGCGTTTGTTTGCTTGTTTTGCTGTTGTAAGCGGTGCAACTTTTTTTCTTCTACTTTAACGCGCGTTCACTGTCAGATGACCCAAATTCAAACGAAGTTAAGTTCGAGTCTTTTAAGGTGTTATTATAAATTAATTACGGATTGACTTTGTAGTTGCATAATCGTTTTTACATGTTTCTAAGCATTAAATGTGAGTGTTGTGAAGTTTAAGAATGTGGTCCTTCATTGTTGATTGTTATCCAAATAAAGAATGAAATGCGGTGAGAGAGTGAGAGAGATAATGAAGATAAGCATCAAAAACCAAAACCCGTTTAGAAGGAAATGGTCTTTATTGTGGTTCATGATCACCCAAGCTCACTCAAGGAATGTTTCCGACAAGAAAAATGATGGTGAGTGGTGTAGAGTAATCTTAAAAATCATGAGTTTGGTTTAGACTGAATTTAAAGAAGAGTAAATGATAATTTTTTTTCTTCAAAATTGGAATTTCAATTTTTTGTTTTTTCATCCGTGAAATCAACATATAATTATAAATTAATGGATTGCTTATGAATTTATTTTAAAATGTCAAGAATTAACTTCAAAATGTTCAATCTTATAAAATCCATTTATAATATGAATTTTATGTAACAAGATTTCATAAATCCTATAAATCATAATTTTTATTGGGATAAAATTTAATTCATATTCAATCTTATAAAATTAATTTGTAAATTGAAATTTATAATAAATATATATATATATATATATATATATATTAATAGAAATAAGATATTTTATTTAATATTATTGTAAAAATAGTTTAAATAAATTTATCACACGACAAAGAATAACTAACTAAATAGTTAATAAAGGAAAATCAAGGAAAAGATATAGTTCAATTAAAATTTAACGAACTTTAATTGACAACAAAATGACCATAAAATAGAGCTTGTTATTCAAAGTTTATTCTAGTGAACTCTTTTCTCAATTACTAGTTTTATACAATTAAACTCATAACTCTTAGTTGAATAAAACTATTAATATAATGTCTTTTATATAAAATTAATTATTATAACTAACTTCAACAAATTTCACATAAACTAGCAGAGAAGCCACATAAATAATACTTTCACAATTGAGCTTAAATGATCAAATACATAGACTCTCTAAATGATGGGCAAAAGAAGTTATAATTTTATGTAGAGTAAACTGTTTGATACCATTAGATGCTTTGAAAATATATGTATCGATAAAGACAAACAAACTAGTCAAGATAGATTTTGTATCATTAGACAATCTTAAACTATCAAACGGTTTAAGAACCTTAGCACAAGATTTTTACTAAGTGAATCTGTACATATATCTTATACATTAAAAACAATTAGAATATTTGGAAAAGTGGCAACAGAAAAATATAAACATGTACAAGAGATGCAAAAGAGTCTTGATGAACACATGTAAAGAGATGTATGTTATTTCTTTTTAGAAGTGTATCAAATTAATCTAAATAAATAAGGAAAGTAAGAGTTGTTTGAACATAGATATTTGGCAAATCCCAATTTTAATCCCAAGTTCAAAACTTATGAAATATATTACCACACTTAGTATTGACGAAAAATAATGTTGTGCCTCCAACAATTGGGCTGATGACGAGGTTTAAGTTTCACCCAAAGTCCACGAAAATGAGAAAAGGTAGTTGATTCTATGCCTAAGAGAGTGACTAAAAGGTCCAACGATCGGAGACTCTATGTCCATTAGAATGAAAGTCTGACATTTGTTTTGTTAGAAATAGTCTTTTGTCCTTTAGTTAAAGGGGTTTGGGTGCTTATTTTCTCTTGAGGGTTTGTTATATATACGTTTTGGTTGAATGAATGAAGGATATCAGAATATCTATTTCAATTTCTTTCTCTTAATATTTCTTAGGAGGTTGGTTCTGCCTTTAACAGAGTCTTTATCTTGCTTTCCCAACAAATAATATATCCATATGGCAAAATCCCATGCAAATATCTCCCTTGGTAGTAGATCTCTACACCAACAATATAGTGTAATTCTAGGTAGGCTTTTCTCCACTGCTCCTAAAGAAAAAATATATGCAATGCTATTATATCTTTTCCACACACTCAACTGAACCCTTATGAATGAGTGCAGATTTTTTTGATATTTTTGAGCATTAAAAATATATTATTTTAGTACTTTAAAGTTTTTTTTTATATATTTTAAAATTTTATAATTAATGACTATTAATATATTTTAAAAACAACGGATAAAAACCAAAAAAGAGAATCAAAATTCCTTATTGTAAGGAGCTTGAACCCATTTAATGATTTATATTTTTAAGTATAGTCTCACACTAAAACCGGTAATACATACGATACAATGATGATAATCGTAACACATCTTCTGATAAAGTATGATTATTAATTTAGTTATAATTTAAGAAGTAATTATTTTATACCAAATTTAAAAAAAAAATACAATATAAAGGTCTATATATGTGTAACTTACAATTTTTACATAATATATTGTTTTATTTTTCTACTTCATATGCTTAATATTTAATAGAAATGAAGAGTTTTATTTAGAATTTTTTTTTTGTACTAATACCTCCTTTACATAGGTGTTGGAAATTAATGGGTTGATATGAATGAGAGGCATATAAAAATTGATATGAATGAGAGGCATATAAAAATTAATCACTATTGATCCTTCTAGGATGACTGGGGCTTTCATGTCAGAAACAAAACAAAAGTTAAATATTTGTATTCCATCTAATTCCTAGAAAAATCACACACGTAAATTATCTTTACAATTTCATTTATAAGTTTTATTTTATATTTGATTGCAAAATAAACTACAGTATATAAAATTAATTTGTTTGTTTTTTAGATAATATTCATTAAACGAAATTAACATTCACTCAGTGAGAAATGTATAAAATGAAAATTTTGTAGACTTTAAGATAAACATCTAAGAATCCCATTTTTCAATTATACTTACTTTAACAAATTTTACAACCTTATTACACTGTATAATTAGTGTATAATTGAAATAAAAATCATAGTCATGCAATCAAAATATAGCATGTTAACACAATCGTGAGAACCACTTTTATTTCATGAGTTGGATCCAATTCAAGGGAAGAGGCCCAAGTTAGTAATTAGCTTTTTGGCATTTTCAGAATAACTCTTTAGCTTTCCTCACTACAATTTTCACTAAGTTTTCCTTCATTCACCAAAAACAGCTCTCATTTTTGCTCTCCTTGAAACAAAAGTTGAACTAGGTCTTTTGCGAGATCCTACTTCGAACAAACCAAACGCTCCTCCTCCAAGTAAGTTGAACACTAAAACTCCGTGTTTTCCTTCTTTCCTATTTCAGTTGCTTTGGTTCTGTCTCGGGTTCGTCTCTAAAGCCTTATTCTTGTTATTATGGGCATACTTTTCAGCTCTTTAATATGTTTCTATAGTTGTGGTATTGTTCTTGTTAGAGCTCTCTTCCCACAAGTTTGTTTTCTAGTTTCGAGGTAAGGGAAGCTAGGATTTTGCATGTTTTTCAAATATTGCTTGTTTTGGTTTTGTTGCGCGTTCTTAATGCTTGGATGACGCTTGTGATTGTGTGAAAATATATTGTTTGTGTGGATAGCTAGATTTCTATTGTTGCATGTAGGAGTAGGAGAGAAAATGCTATTCTCGCCCAAGCGAGAATCCTCTAGCCTAAGCGAGAGTAGCAGAGAACTCTCCCTTGCCTCTGCGCGAGTTGTCGCTCAAGCGTCACCCAAGCGAGAGCAGTCTCGCTTAAGCGAGAAGGTCTAGCTTAAGCGAGAACTCGCAGTGACGCACAGTACCCTCTGTTTGAGCTCTCGCCTAGGCGAGGAGAGTCTAGCTTAAGCAAGGGGACCCTGTCGCTTGAGCGAGACCTCTTAGTTGGAGCGAGAATGAGGTAGATTTGTTTTAAACTCTATGATTTCACTTGTGGTTGATTGAATTACTCTTAGAAGCATGAACTTGTGATAATGCATGTATAATAAGATATGTTGGATTGAAATTTGTTGTGATTGATATGAAATGATAATGGTTGTGTGAGAATATGTATATGGTATGAGCTTGACGTTATTCCATGAGTCTCTTGGAGAGACTTTATGTGGTGTTTGTAGTGTATGTAATGGAATAAAGATTCAAGCAAGACTGCATCTTGACACTCTAATGGATCAGTCAAACTCACATAGAGTAGACTGATTCAAGTGGTGAGAGTAGCAGGAGGTCCTAGTCTCTGGTAGGATAATAGCCTTAGATGATCATGGACTAATCTTGTGCGTGGTAGGGTAAAATCTATTGGCATTGGCTCTGTAGAGCAGTAGAGGCCACCAGAAGTGCAAACAACCAGTGAATCTGATCTCATTACATGTATCCGGATAATTGAGTTAGAGAGTCTTTTAATGTATGTTATTACATGTTTTTTGTGTGTACTCAAAGATGTGCCTGCATAGAATCTGCTTGCATGTATCTGTATATTAAAATTGATTTTTTCACTAGCTTACACTTTCTTTCTGTGACTGTGTTCTGTTTGGTTTTCCTTTTTGCAATGATCACCAATGTCAGTGTGAACAGATGTGGAGACCCCTGGTGACCGTCGTGATGATGGAGATGTTGCGGTGTAGTTTAGTTGTCTTGGATCTTGCTAATTGTGAGCCTTTTTTGAAGAAGAAACTTTACTCTTAATTCCTTGCTATGAGCAATCCTTTGGTGCAAACTGTTTCTGGTTTGAATTTTGTTTATGGCCTTGTTTAGTGTCTTAGTATTCCTTTCTAATATAATTTGGGATAAGTGTAATGACCAATCCTTTACACTTCACGTCTCGTGCTCTACTTTATATTATAATATGTGATGTCTTATTTACTATAATTTATCTATTAAATGGATGTATCAACAACCATTTATCAAATACTTACATCTACATTTAAACAAATACTTTCAAAATAAATCCATCCATTTCTAATACAAATAAGCTAAACTATCAATTATCTAACTTCAAAGCCAATTTTACTTAATTAATCAACTTACTTGAAAGTAATTGGTTTTGCAAGCCAAAGAAAATTTGTCTTATGTAAGGCTGACTTTTCTGCCCTTAATGTTTAAAGGCCTATTATTTGTTGGGCCTAAGGTCAACCTATAGGGTGCCCCAAGACCCCCTTACAACCACTTGTTCCTTTCATTCTGTTTACTTTCGCAAAACAGTTCCCTTCCCTCACTCTCTTTTTTCCAACAGAGCTCTGCTAGGGTTTGAACCCTATTCTTCGTCAAGCTAGTTAAACTCCATTTTTATTCCACGTAAGTTAGTCCTTAACCCATACCTTATCTTCTCTGGCTTTATTTTCGTGGTTCTAACTATGGTTCATCTTGGTAACCTCGTTTTTGATCTGGTGTCAGTATTTCTAGCACACGAATATGCTCATAGAGTTGTTGTGTTCATCTGTTGGGTTCCTGTGTCTTTTGCTAGCCTCTGTTCAGGTAAGGGAAGCTAGGAGTTGTCATGCTTTTATAAATAATGTGCATGTTTGGTTCTGTTTGGTGCTTTTGATGATTTGATGTGCTTTGATGGTGTGAAAATAATTTGTGTACTGTTTCTGGATGGATTTCTAGTCTTGCATGCGTAAGAGCAGGTGGGTCTCGCTGAACTCGCTCATGCGAGCTAAGTGGTCGCTCAAAACAAAAAGCTCTCGCTTAAGCGAGGAGTTCTCGCCTGAGCGAGAACAACAGCAACCCATTCCCCCTTTATGTTTTGAGGGATCGCCTAAGTGAAGGCCTCTCGCCTGAGCGAGACCTCGACGTCTGTGTGCAATCTCGCCTAAGCGAGGGCTAGTAGCTTGAGAGAGGGACTCCTTTCGCCTGAGCGAGAGCTTCTTAGCTGAGATTGACAGAGTTGGTTGATTATGTGTATGTTTCTACTAATTGCTTGGATTATTGCATTAAAAGTTTAAGTATGATGCCTTGTATGTTTTATATGATATAATAGGACTGTAATTGATAAGCTTGGTGTGAATAAATTCATGAATCATGGTTGGTTGGTTGGTTGGATATTAACATGAGATTGTTATGTTTGATAAATTGTGGTTGGTTGGGAGACATGGTTGTGGTATGAGTTTGACGTAATTCCATGAAACTCTTGGTGAGATTTCATGGTGGTGTTGGATGTGATGGACGTAATTCCATGAATCTCGTGGTGAGATTTCATGGTGGTGTCGCAATGTATATAATTAGATAAGGATTCAAGTAAGGATTGGATCCTGAAACTCTAAAGAGTTAGTTAGTCTCACGTAGAGCGGACTGACTTAAGTGGTGAGAATAGCAGGAGGCCTTAGTCTTTGGCAGGATAATGACCTTAGATGTTTGAAGGTTGAAGGCTAACCTTGTGCATGGTAGGGTGAAACTCATTGGCAATGGCTCTGCAAAGTAGTAGAGGTCACCACAAGTGCAAGCATCTGGTGAATCCGACTAATTATATGTATCCGAATACATTGAGTCTTAGAGTCTTGCTTGTTTGCTATCACATGCTTGGATGATTGATGTGTACTTGATTTTAAATTGCATGCTTAATTGTATGATAATGATCTTTTTACTCTTGTTTACCCTCTTGCTTGTGTCTGTGTTCTTGTGTGGTTTTTTCTTTTTGCAATGATCACCAATTCATTGGTGTAAGAAAATATGGGAACCCTTGGTGATCGCAGTGACGATGGGAATGCTGCAGCGTAGTGGTCATGCGTTGGTGTTGAGCTCACCATTAAGCTCACGTTTGAAGGACTTTTGTAGTTTTGAAATGCCTTGCTTATGAGCAAGTTCTTTTGGATAACAGTTGATTTTTTAATTCTGATCTAGCATTGTGTAGTGCATTTGTTCTCCTTTTGGTATATTTGGATGATTGTAAAATTCTTTATACTATAAGTCTCGTGCTCTTTAGGTATTATAAAGTATGCGATGTTTTATTTAATTGGATTTATCTATTAAATGGGATGTTATATCTTAAGATATGAGAGGTTTTGAAATTACTAAAAAGACATCCAAAACATTGGAAAAAATAAATAAATCAAGTTATCCTAATGAAAATTCACTTTTTAAACTATATTTGAGAAACCAAAATATCTAGAGCTGTCAAAATGGGTTGGAACCCATGAGCCAACTCGACCCACCACGGGTTCGGGCCGAGTTGGGTTGAAATTTTTTTATAAATTTCAATACGAGTTGATTTTTGACCCGGATCACTTAGAACCCAGCTCATCTGGGTTAAACCCGTGATGAGTCGGGTTGGCTCACCAACCCGTAAATAAAGGGTCACGCAAGTGTTTTTTGTTAAGTTGGACTTTGCATTTGGGTCATGCTAGGTTGTTTTTTTAACCAACAAATAGATAATTTGGTATTTTTTTTATTTTAGTTTGCATTTGGATTGTATTGAAGTTTATTTAGATTTTAATTATAATTATAATTTTGTTTTGACTGAAAAAAAAATAAAAAAGTTTGTAGTTTTTTAATTAAGTGAGTCTGTGAGCCAACCTGTTTAACCCACCAACCCATGGTGAGCCGAGTTGGGTTCAATTTTTTTTACTTGTTAATAAATAAGTCGGGTTGGGTTGGCTCACTAAGTGATCAACCTATGATGGATCAAGTCGGACCGGACTGGGTTATCCATTTTCACACCTATAAAAATATCTATAAAACCTATAAAATACTAAAAAAGAGTAGACATGTCAAAGTGAGCCAACCTGGCTCACACGGGTTGGCTCACCACGAGCTGGGTTGAAAATGAGTGAACCCAACCCGGCTCACTTTATGGTGAGCCAGAAATTTTGTAACCCGGCTCAACCCACCACGGGTTGGTGGGTTAAGTGGGTTGACTCACCAACCCACCTAAAAAAATTATTTATTTATTTATTTTTTAGTATTCAAATATTTAAATAATTTTTTAAATAACCCATGAGATGACAATCATAGTAAAATCAAGAACCAATGTTTTAATCATGTTCACCACCAATATATGAAAAATTATTTCCAAGAAAGTATTCATATAGTCTAAGAAAGCTCGACTAATATTAAAAATTTTCTGTCATGCTATTTAACAAAATATAAATTAAAAAAATTATACATTTTTTTCATGCTAATTTAGAAAAAATTGTTTATAAGACGGTTACTTGAGTAATTTACTATAAAGATTATAGTTAAAGATTAAACTAT
>Ga0209389_1002619_pt1 | contig 13969 bp, 14 predicted proteins | sample CowpearedBW_FD_187526 | JGI IMG/M metagenome (GOLD analysis project Ga0209389, IMG submission 187526) | Root nodule microbial communities of legume samples collected from California, USA - Cow pea red BW (SPAdes) (version 2) | ecosystem: Host-associated > Plants > Roots > Nodule | place: USA...
ATAATAATATTATTACTATTATATTTATTTCACCATTAAAAATAATAATAATAATAATAATAATATAAATTTTAAAAATTTTAAAAGACTAAAAATCTTTTTAGCAAAGTATTTAGTATAACGTTTTTTATTATAACATCTCTATGAATAGTAATAATAATAATAGAAATGTTTATGTTATAAATATTAATGTCAATGTTAATACTAAGGCTAATGTTAATGATAATAATATATAATTATATATAGAGATATACATAAAAAACGAAACAGATAAAAATGAAAAGTAATTGAAATACGACCCCGTAGTAAATTAAATTAAGATGTGTGTCTAACTATAATAATAATAATAATAATAATAATACCATTATAATAATATCCCATAGTGATAAAAAATAATAATACAAAATTACATACATAAAGGATACACATTTTCTGTGTTCTCTTTTGTTTTTACAATTTTATTCTCTTAATTACTATTTGTTAAATTTAAATAATTATTCATAATAAAAAGTTATTTGTAAGTTTTATCATTATACTAATTTTAGTAACTATTTTTTTAACTCAAATAATTACACAGATATAGAGATAAAATGAACAACAAAACAAAGAAGAAGAGCAAGTAATTGATGTACGATCTCGTAGCAAAATAAATGTAAGATGTCAACATTTCCTTATTCTAGTTTTATCTATTTATTAGTTTAAAAATTAATTATTTTATAAATAGTTTATCTTTAATCATTATTTTAAAAACTTTTTTTGGTTTTAACCATTATTTAAAAAAAACTTTATACACATATTTTATTTTTCTAATTTTATATTTAACAACTATTTTAAAAATTATTAATTGTTATGAATTAATGGTTGTCCATTGATTTGATATAATTACTCATAGGATTGATAATGATATGATTCATTACTCTTTATGTAATATTATGTAATATTTTGTATTTACTATTTGATTTTATATCCTTTCTGGGTTACAATGTTGTATTTATAAATAAGACTCGTCCCATCAGTAATAACACACATATATACAGATGAGTTGTTCCCTATTCTCTCATTCTTTATTCTCTATTGTTTCCTTCTCTTCCCTATTATCTATTATTCTACTATTATCCACTTTATTTCATAACACGTTATCAGCACGATGCTCCAACCAATTGAGGACTAGTGGAAGATTTATCTCTCTAACGAAAGTGCTCTGCGTGTCTCAATCCAAGTTCTTTCTAATCCTTTCTCAATTTATAATTTTACCTTATATTCTTCCTCTTGTGATAAGAATTATTTAACTTTATCAATTTTTATCTTCGTCTTATTATTTTTATTTTTATTATGACGGTAATTATTATTATTATTATTTTTATGATGATGATTATTATTAATATTATTATTTTATGTGCTAGTTCTAAACACGCAAAACATTGCAAAATTTGGATTTGTGACCCTTGATATTACAAAGAAGAATTCCTTATATTGAATTTTAAATGTTGAAATACATTTAGATGCAATGGATATTGGGATACCATTAAATAAAAAAATAAAGCATCTAAACTACTAATTTGCTCATGCGACAAAAACATTGTGAAAAGAGATTTCACAAATATTATAAATTTATTTCATGCCTATGTGTGGCTGGCTGGACAAAGCAATAAAGCTTTTGATGAAAAATCATGAGATCCGCCTAAACTGCTCCATTCCCAAAAGTGAATGCAACAATAAATAATGAGAAGAATATAGAAACACACTCTGCTTATGAAGATGGTGATTCTGATTATGGCCATATGGATGCTACTCATCTTAATATTATTATTTTCTTTGCTAAAGAAAATGGAAGCATTGAAGCATTGATGACCTCATTGATTATGAGAGTGTTAGAAAAAATCTCATATTGATATTTATGTTTATATGAAAAACGAATGTTTGCACTAGTACCAAAGGATATATGTCTTATTGATAGTGCAACAACTTATACAATTCTCAAGAGTAATAAATTTTTCTCTTGTTTTATAATGCGAGACATCAATGTTAGTAAATATATTTGAAGACTCTAGAATAGCTATTATACTTCTACCAAGAAGTTGAAGTTGAATAGAAACTTATTAAGTTTCAAGGATATTTGTCTAATGGATATTATATTGAGACAAACAATGAAAAAGATATGAAATATCTTTATATCTCTACGATTGAGTTGAAAAAAAATGTATATTGGAGAAATTATCAACATTCTCTTATGGTTTGTACTACACGTATAGTACAGTTGAAATGATGTCATGGTAAACTAGAAGTTTACGAATCAAAATGAATGCCTTGTTTTTCATGATCAGTTGGATGATTTCTACTACACATATATTAGTACAATTAAAATGCATGAAGCATGGTAGGCTTGTTCATTCCAAAGACATGTTTGAAGCGTGGAAGACTTATTGGTTCCAAAGATAAAAAACTCTTGAATGAGAAAGGGAGCTAAAATGCAAAATGACCTAATCGAAAAGGTTGAAATCCTAAAAGATTCATTTGACATAATTAATGGTTCAGTTTCAGAAGAACCTCATGTACCTGAAATTGTTGAAAATGATGAGATCTCAATAAATTATGTCATGAATCATATAATATGGAACCAAAATGAAGTTAACATTGACAAAACTTTTACTTATAACATAGCAATGAATGCTATGAATGATAATGAGGATCAACAAACAATGATCATTGAAGATTGTCAACAAAGAAAAGATTGGCCAAAATGAAAATATGCAAAGAAGCATAATTATATTTGCTTGCTAAATGAAAAGTTTTTGGACATATAGTTCGCACACCTGAAGTTATGAAACTCGTTGGGTACATATGAATTTTTGCGCAAAAATCAAATTAAGAATGACGAAATTGTTAAATACAAAGCACAATTGGTTGCTAAAGGTTGTTCACAAAACCTTGTATTGATTTGTTAAAAAACATATTCACTAGTATTGGATGCAACAACATTGCAATATTCGATTATCCTAGTTGCACAACAAGGTTTGCATTTACATAATATTTTTATGAAAATCCTTGAAGGATTTTGTTTGCCTAACAAGAAAAATTCTAAAGAGGCTTATTCAATAAAATTGAACATGCTCTTTCATTGATTAAAGCAATCAGGACGTGTGTGGCATAACCATTTTATTCAGTACTTATTAAAAGAAGGATATAGAAATGATCCTATTTGTTCTTATATTTATATCATTCGTGGTCCAACCCTATGATCCTAACTCGCTCATAGTCCTGCCCTACAGACTCCTCATTTGTAGTAAAACATCCAAGTCTTCTCAACTTGGACCCTGGCACGCACGCAATCACCATACTAAGGATTCCTCGTCCAATAGTAGCCGACGGGAACATAACAATTCCTTACCCATCGTGCGCCCGACACATGTAATCACCATACTACGGACTCATCACCCATTAGTAGCCGACGGGAACTCAACCAGTTCCATGCCCATCATGTGTCCAACCACCAAGCACATCCCAGACCCCTATTGGACTTAGTCCTTCAAGCCCACACACCACAACACATGCATATACTTCCTATACTTAGGAAAAGTAGTCATTTCACACACACAAGGTCACACAAACATGAGAAATTGACATAAACTCGCTTAAGCCAGGGACACTCGCCCAAGCTAAGCCCTCATCCTGATCCTTACCCTGTTCTACCCGAACCTCATCCAGAAACTCATTAGTGATCCTCAACATGTTGCACCATATGTGACCTGCCTCCATATCTAATTCCAGATTCATATCTCGCAGCTTCTCGATCAACTCCAACTCCTTAATCATCATGGCCGACACATGAGCTTTCTTCCTGCTCAGAGCGTCTGCTACGACATTAGCCTTACCAGGGTGGTATAACAACTCAAAGTCGTAATCCTTTAGATATTCCATCCAGCGCCTCTGACTCATATTCAATTCCTTCTGATCAAACAAGTATTTTAAACTCTTGTGATCACTGAATACCTGAAATTGTGCCTCATACAAGTAGTGCCTCCATGTTTTGAGAGCAAAAACCACCGCCGCTAATTCCAAGTCATGTGTAGGATAGTTTTTCTCATGGACCTTCAGCTGCCGAGATACGTAAGCAATAGGTTGTTTCTCCTGCATCAACACACAACCTAGACCTTGGTGTGAAGCATCACAGTACACCTCAAATGTCTTGGTGGTGTCAGGAATAGCTAGTATTGGCGTAGTGGTCAATCTCTTCTTCATATCTTCAAAACAGACCTCACACTCGTCCGTCCAAGAGAAAGGTTGGTCCTTTCTAGTGAGTTGAGTCAATGGACTCACCATCTTGGAGAACCCTTCCAAAAACCGCCTGTAATAACCCGCCAGACCCAAGAAGCTTCTCACCTCAGAAACTGTCTGCAGTCTCTCCCATTTCACCATTGTCTCAATCTTCGCTGCGTCCACCGCTATGCCTTGGGCTGAGATTACATGGTCCAAGAACTGTACCTCATCCAGCCAAAACTCACACTTTGACAACTTCCCATACAGTTTATGCTCTTTGAGAATTCCCAGCACCACTCTCAGATGATCTGCGTTTACATCCTGACTTTCAGAGTATATCAATGTGTCATCAATGAACACGACAACAAACTGATCCAAGTACGGTCGGAATATTCTGTTCATGTAGTCCATGAAAATGGCAGGAGCATTTGTCACCCCAAACGACCTCACTACATACTCGTAATGGCCATATCGTAACCTGAACGCTGTCTTCTGCATATCCTCCGGTTTGACTAAGATCTGATGATATCCAGACCTCAAGTCAATCTTAGAGAACACTGTGGCTCCCCTCAGCTGATCCAGAAGATCATCGATCCTCGGTAGTGGATACTTATTCTTTATGGTCAGCTTATTCAACTGACGGTAGTCAACGCACAACCTCGAACTACCGTCCTTTTTCTTTACTAGCAGTATCGGTGCTCCCCAAGGTGATGCGTTCGGCCGGATGAACTTCTTCTCAAGCAAATCTTCTATTTGCTTCTTCAACTCAGCCAACTCTGCTGGGGCCATTCTATAGGGCACCATGGACATTGGGCCAACTCCAGGGATGAGATCGATGGTAAAATCCACATCCCTACTCGGTGGCAACTCGGGTATTTCATCTAGAAACACATCAGCATACTCCTCCACTACTGGAATCACATTGATCTTCTCGGCGATGCTATTATTCTCTGCATTAGCCACTATCATAAAGTAAATGACTCTGACTTCTACTTCGTTTATCGCCCTCTGAACTGAGATTAGCTCCAATCCCTCATGTTCTGGGAATACCAAATTGCGTCATCCACAATCAATTATTATGTGATTGTTTGACAGCCAGTCCATCCCCAAGATTACATCCAGTCCCTCTAAAGGCAAGCACACAAAGTTCACCTTGAATCTGCGATCTGCCACTTCCATTGAACACCCAACGCAGACTGAACTGGTAGCCACTTGACCTGAGGAGGGAGTTGAAATAAGCAACTCACCCCAAATCGCGTTTCACCAAATTCAATCTCCCCACACAAGCATTAGCAATGAAAGAATGTGTTGCTACAGAATCAAACAACACCAAAACTATCTGACCAAACAGTAAGCATGGTTCTAGAATGAGATTACCTTATTTAGTAGCCTTTGTGGAGGTCAATGCAAAGACCCAACCAGCCGCTCTAGCTCTCTCTGCTGGCGATGTTGCTGGTTTCTTCGCGCCAGGACTCTTCTTTTCTGGGCAATTGTTGGCGAAGTGTCCCGGTTTGTCACATATGAAGCACTTGCGATGATCGCCTGACCCTCCTACGTCGCGCCAACTGAGGACAGTTCCTCTTCAGATGGGGTCTACCACACTGGTAGCAAAAGGGACCTTAGGATGTCTGTGGTATGCTATAAGGCTTTTTCATCTGCCTAGCCTCAGCGAAATTTTTCTGATGTCGGCTCACAACTGGACCAGGGCCCTTCTCAAGGTGCTCCACACTCTTGGCCTTTTCTACCAAAACAGGAAACTTTCTCTCTCTCAAAGGTGTTACCACCCTCTTCAGCTCAAGTCTGAGTCGTCGCTCAAACTTTAAACATTTCCACTCCTCGGTGATGTTCTGTGAGGAATACTTCGCCAAGTGCTCAAATTTGTTAACGTACTCCTACACTGTCATGTCTCCTTGCTGCAATGCCAGGAATTCAGCCTCCCTGTCCTGTCTTGTTGTATCTGGAAAGTACTTCTCCAGGAAACGAGTCTTGAAGTTGGCCTAAGACACTGGCTCTCCACTAGTCTCCATCTGTTGTTGCATGCCTGCCCACCAGTATTCAGCATCCTCATTCAGCAGGTAAGTAGCAAACAACAACTTCTGCTCATCTTCGCAGTTCATCACTTTGAAGATCTTCTCACATTTGCGGAGCCATGCATCCGCTTCATCAGCGGAGGCCTTGCTAGTGAACTCAGCTGGTTTGTGGCGCAAGAAGTTCTCCACGGTCGGCACCCTGATTGGTGCAATCGCCATCCACCATCCGGTGAATCGCCTTAGCGATGTCATCAGCGCCACTCCTCTTCCTCCTCCTCCTGTTAGCAGCCATAGCCTGGATACGCCACATTACAACTGTTAAAAATTAGTCGCTTAGTCAAACAAAACCACACACATCATTTCACATTCAACACATAAACATGCAACAAACAAACACATCTATAAGCTCACTCCCCACTAGCCCCAAAATATTTAAAAATATTTTTCAAACTTTTGCTCTGATACCAATTGTAACATCCCTAAGGAATATTACTAAATACCTCATTAAATAGAAATATGTTTTCCCAAAAACGCGGGAAAATTAAAAACTTTAATATACACGTCATAAAATCAGGAGTCCAAAATCATAAAACTGAAATAATGTTCAAATGGCTCCCACAAGATTACATATATATATATATCAAAAGTAAAATAACAACATATAAACAAATCCCCAAATAACCCATGATCTGAGTCTATGCATCTCCTGGCCCACCTGTCAAATCATCTATTCCTGGATAACAAGTTATCTGATCATCGCCACACACACACAGAAAGGGTGAGCTATGCACAATAAATAGAAATAAATACAAGAAATAAATATGCCGCCCATCCCAAAATAACATAAATATCATTTCATGCTTTTCAAATAAACCCAACCATGACCTCATAGTCCTTCATGAGTGATATACATGAACTAGGTCTTGGGACTTCCCTGTGCTCCCACGAAACTAAGTCATTCGTGGTCCAACCCTATAAGCCTATCCCGCTCATAGTCCTACCCTACAGACTCCTCGTCTGTAGTAAAACATCCAAGTCTCATACTAGGACCCTGGCACGCACGCAATCACCATACTATGGACCCTTCGCCCAATAGTAGCCGACGGGAACATATTAGTTCCTTGCCCATCGTGCGCCTGACACATGTAATCACCATACTAAGGACTCCTCGCCCATTAGTAGCCGACGGGAACTCAACCAGTTTCATGCCCATCATGTGTCCAACCACCAAGCACATCCCAGACCCCTATTGGACTTAGGCCTTCAAGCCCAAACACCATAGCCTGGATACGCCACAGTACAACTGTTAAAACCAATTCACTTAGTTAAACAAAACCACTAATATCTTACTTACATACAACTAAGTCACACACGCAATCAAACGGTAAGCTCACTTCCCAAAAGCCCCAAAATATTTTTAAAATATTTTCAAAACGTTTGCTCTGATACCAATTGTAACATCCCTAAAGAATATTACGAATTTTTAATAAATATAAAAATAGAAAAGATTAAATACCTCATCTAGTAAAATATCATTTCCCAAAAACATGGGAAATTTAAACAAAATTATAACTGTAACATAGTCCAAATGTTCACAATTATTCTATTACAAAATTTACCAAAGTTCAACATAATTAAAGTTAGATCAAAATCTTAAAACAAAACAATGCTTTCAAAAGCCCAGGTAGCCCCTACTCTCCGCCTCTAGACATCTCTTGGCCCACCTGTCAAATCATCTGCTCCCGGATAACGAGTTATCCGATCATCGCCACACACACACACAGAAAGGGTGAGCTATGCACAATATATATAAAAAAAGGATACATGAAGATAAATATCTTCCCCAACCCAAAATAACATAACTAAAATTCTCATACTTTTCAAATCAACCAACTATGACCTCATAGTCCTTCATGAGTCATATGCATGAACTAGGCCTTGGAACTTCACTGTGCTCCCACGAAACTAACTCATTCGTGGTCCAACCCTATGAGCCTAACCCTCTCATAGTCCTGCTCTACAGACTCCTCATCTGTAGTAAAACATCCAAGTCTTCTCAACTTGGACCCTGTCACACACGCAATCACCATACTAAGGACTCCTCACCCAATAGTAGCCGGCGGGAACATAACAGTTCCTTGCCCATCATGCGCCCGACACATGTAATCACCATACTAAGGACTCCTCGCCCATTAGTAGCAAACGGGAACTCAACCAGTTCAATGCCCATCATGTGTCCAACTACCAAGCACATCCCAGACCCCAATTGGAATTAGTCCTTCAAGCCCACACACCACAACACATGCATATACTTCCTATACTTAGGAAAAGTAGTCATTTCACACACACAAGGTCACACAAACATGAGAAATTCACATAAACTCGCTTAAGCCAGGGACATTCGCCCAAGCTAAGCCCTTAGCTTCGCTTAGGCTAGTTCACCTCGCTTGGGCGAGCTTAAAACAACAACAACATCATGTCATCTCGCTTAGGCAAGATCCCCTCGCCTGGGCGAGCAATAACATCGCTCAAAACCCCAACAACTTGTCGCCTGGGTGAGAAGTCACGCTCAAACCATCCAGAACTCCTCGTAACCTCGCCTAAGCGAGATCGTGTTTCGCTCAAACCCAACCCTGGTCGCCTAAGCGAGAGGGAGACGGTTGGGCGAAATACACAGAGTCTCGCCATTGTTCCATCACGAAAACAACCACACCTTACCCAAAAACCCGATAGATACTATACCACGCATTTTAACTCAACCATTCACATATTAGTTTACATATTGTTCCATCACGAAAACAACCACACCTTACCCAAAAACCCGATAGATACTATACCACGCATTTTAACTCAACCATTCACATATTAGTTTACATATTTGCATCTAGTGGAACTACCAAGACCTCACATTTATCCAATTTTAACCATGCAATTTCCCAAAACCCTCACTCTAACCATAAGTATACATAACATGTCTTCTCTTTTCCCATAATTTCGTCCTATTTCACCTCTAACAAGGTTTGAACCTATGACCTTCCATACATAAGGCCAAAGCACAACCACTATGCAATTCATATTTCGTGATAACCATTATAATCTTATGACTATATTATCACTCACAATTCACAATTACATTACCAATTAACAAAATAACAATAAATCAAATGACACACAATTGGCATACATAGGACTCGAACCCAAGTCCTCTCACACAATCAAAGTACTCTCCACCATTTGAGCTAGTACTTTTCCACGCTACATCAAACAATATTTAATGCCATAAAGGCTCTTTCCACCCGCATTTATTAATTAATTAATTTCACGGGTCTTACAATATAGATATCAAAAAATTCATTCATGTGAAAATATGGCAGGTCTATTTATGAAGTTTTTGCCAAGAAGAACTTTTGAGTAAATGATTCACAAGTTCGGACTCCGTCACCTTAATGATGTAAGTTTATATGAGAGGAAGAAATAGAATATGTGATAAACAATATTGTATTAAAGAATATAGGATGTTGTACTCTTTTTCCTTCACTAGGTTTTTTTTTATCCTAAAGGGTTTTTCCTAGTAAGGTTTTAACGAGGCACATTCTTTTATCAATGGACACCCAAGCGGGAGTGTTATGAATTAATGGTCGTCCATTGATTTGATACTATTACTCAATTACTCATATGATTCATTACTCTTTATGTAATATTTTGTATTTACTATTTGATTTTATATCCTTTCTGGGTTACTATGTTGTATCTATATATAGGACTCGTCCCATCAGTAATAAGACATACATATATACAGATGAGTTGTTCCATATTCTCTCATTCTCTATTCTCTATTGTTTGTTTCCTTCTTTTTCCTATTATTTATTATTATTCTACTGTTATCCGTTTTATTTCATAACATTATTATATTTTTTATTAATCTTAACTCAAATTTTTATGAAGATTAAAAAATACGAACACACGTAAAACACGTACGTGTTTTCGTTAATATTCTATATATATAATATGTCGAAATTTAGTTATATTTTAAAGTTGGTACTTTTTTTAGATGTGTTTATTAGTGACCAGGCCAAAATTAAAACAAAGTTGAAACGTTATTTTAGGAATTTTAGAAAAATTCGGGAGTTGTTGAAGAAATTATTGGAGGTGCTGATAGAAACCGCTAAAATTAATTAGGCCACATGTTTGACAAAAGTCCAATATACTTCTTGAATCTCGGGGAAAGGAGCTAAACGCACAGAATGCTCCAGTACATTAGGCCGTGGACCCAACCTCATTCCAGAAGCTTAGAGAGTTATGGCAGTAACTATGAACGAATGAGGCATCTTCTTGCATTTTTCGTTACATTGCAAATTTAGTTCAGAGTTCTTACAAATAAGAAGTAACAGAAAAACAATGCTGATGATGAATTATCGGATGTCACAAATATAAGCAGTAATTGAACATGAAACAACATTACAATATATTATATCATAAAATACAACCAAATCATAACAAGTTTCTGGAAACAACATTTTTCAATTTATTTCTTACATTAACAAAATATTCTAAATGACAAAACTAAATAAATATTTTGCCCTTGTGCAGCCCAACATTGATTTCCTCCCTAATCCGAAGCGTGTAGAGCATCTGCAACACCTGCATTCTTTTTTTAAACAAAAATTAATTCGGTGCATTACAAGAAAAAGACATAATATATTTAAATATATATGTAGGAGTTTTGAAGTTGCAGGATTTTGGAATCACCATCTCAGCTAATAACATGAACTCTTTCGTTTTTGTTACTCAGAAATCCTTTAACGACAAATTCTTCTACGTATTTAGTATCTAACTCTTTCATACTTTAGGGTTAATTTCGTTATCTGATTATATGCTTAAAGACTAAGGTTTTCTGTTAACCATGTTTTCCAATGGTACTAATCAAGTTTCTCAAATTTTTGGAATTTGAGAGAGAACCGAAAACTGTTTAGAAAAATTATAGTAATCATTGCATTTGAGTAGAATTTAGTAACTATGGTATAAGAGAAGTGTGGACCATAGAAAAAGGTTCTCAGAGATCCTGAAACGAATATATCAACTAAAAAAGATCGCTCATAAAGTACATATGGTGCATAAAAAACAAGTGTAAGCAAAAGAAGTAGTGATTTGAGAATTATATCTCGCTTTACCAATTCTAAGAGATTTTTTTTCTTCAATAATTTAATTCAGTCATTAATAATAAAAATAAGGAATATCATGGAAGCTGCAACATACCTTCTACTTTGTTGCATTCCCTATAACCATTCAAATATATAATTTATGAGTCTGTTCACAAATCTCATGTAATCCTTTCTCCAAGGATGCCAAAGTAGTATTGGCCCTAATAAGCCCCAAAATCCAGTAAAGAATCCTATCCCCATGCTCATGTATAATGCCTCGTAAAAGACACTGTCTTCATCACCATTGATTGCTTCAACTTCTGGGAACTTTACTGTCCTTTGATCTCCATCTCCAGGACAACTTTTGTTCAGTTGAAAACCACAAAGATCTCTGTTTCCTTCAAAACTATAGCCTTCAAAGGTTTCAAAATGTCTTCCTCGTGGGATTCTTCCTGAAAGAGAGTTGTGTGATAAATCTAACTTGCCTAGATCATCAATTTGAGAAAGAGAAAAAGGAATTCCTCCACTGATATGATTTCTTGATAAGTCAAGGGACTCCAGTGAACTTAAATTTCCCATCTCTGAAGGAATTTCTCCGCTTAGATAATTTCGAGATAAATTTAGAGAAACTAGCCCAGCCAAATATCCAATCTCTTTTGGTATTTCACCTGTTAACTTATTACTTGAAAGGTCAATGCTCTTCAGTTGTAACTCTGGATGCAAAAACCACAGTTCCACACCTTTCCACATCCATGTTATGTTAAGTGTATAATTATCAGAATTGGATGGAAAAGAACGATAAGGTTCATGGTAAGTAAGATTGATAGACCAATATATCTGATTTATAATTGCACCTCTGTTGATGATCTTTTCAGACATTGCTGTCAAATTCTTTAAGCATGTTGGAATACCTCTCGATAAGTAATTCCTTGAAAGATCCAACGAATGAATATGCTTCAAATAACAGAGATTAACTGGAAGATGTCCCGAGAAGTGATTCCCTCTCATGTTCAAGATTATCAATTGCTGCATACTTTCTCCGATCCATGATGGTATTGGACCACACAGCATATTTTCACTCACATCCATCATAATTAAATTGCTACAATTTTTCAAAGTGGAAGGTAATTTACCCATTAGGTTATTGTTTTTTAAAACCAAGACTTCCAATTCAACAAGGCTGCCCATGGACACAGGAATCTTTCCTGACAATTTATTGTTGCTTAAATCAAGAAACATTAATCGATCAACACAATTCCAACAGTTTGGCAGCTGTCCCTTCATCTGATTGTTTGATAAATCGAGAGAGGCCAAATTCGCATATGTGATTTGATCACATAAGAATGAAAACAAATTTGAAAATTTATTTTTGGAGAGCTTAAGCTTTGAAGCTTGCACTAAAAAGGGTGGAATTTTGCCTTCAAATTGGTTTGAGTGCAGAAATATCAACGGTTTGTGAAGAAGCTTCAACGATATACTGGGAATTGCACCAATGAGATTATTATAAGACATATTTAACCTTCCCATATTTTGCAAGTTGTTCCAAAACCAGTCTGGTACGGAATCATTAAGCTTGTTATTAGAAATGTCAAGCATCATTAAGGAACTTTGAGTCTGAAGCCAACTTGGAAATGTCGGGCCCAAATTACAAGACCCTAATGCCAACAATATTAATTGGAAAGGAGGAACCCAAGTGGCACCAATTTTTAGTGATAATGAGTTATATTGTAACTCCAAGAATAGTAATTTGGAAAAATTAGAAAGATGCGATTCAGTGACATCACCCTCCAAATGATTTCCAGCCAAAATAAGTTCAACCAATTCAGATAACAATCCAATGCTTTTAGGTAATGTTCCTGTAATGATGTTAAAGGATAAATCTAAAATCTGAAACACGTGCTTGTTGCACCATGATGAATTCTGAAAGAAGCTAGAAATATTTCCACTCAACTTGTTCTTGGAGAGGATTAAACTTTGCAATGTGCAGATGTTCCCAAAGAAAGATGGAATCTCGCCTTGCAGTTTATTACCATAGAGGTTAAGAACTTCAAGAGAATTCATTACTTTCCCAAATCCATCTGGAATGGGACCTTCCAACATGTTATCACTGAGTTGAAGTCTACGAAGATTGGTAGTGGAGTTGAAGAGCCAGTAAAATATGGATGATGATTTCAACATATTTGAGGAGAGATCGAGCCAGGCAAGAGAAGATGAAGAATTCGAAATTGAAATAGCTGAGATGAGAAAGTTATCATCCCTTAGACCGCAATTTGACAAATAAAGATTTTGAAGTTTTGAACAGAAGTTGAAGCTACCTTGAAAGAACAATGAGGTCACATTATTATCAGAAAGATCAAGGATCACAAGAGAAGGAAAACGTAAGTAGACAGGAGATGACAAAATAATGTTATTATGAGAAAGATAAAGCTCTTGAAGAATAAGGCTAAAGTTTGACAGCAGTTGAAATGTTGAGAATGTGAGTATATTAGAAGAAAGATCAAGGATGGTAAGAGACGTGGAAAAGTTGGAACCTGAATAAAA
>Ga0209389_1002621_pt1 | contig 13964 bp, 18 predicted proteins | sample CowpearedBW_FD_187526 | JGI IMG/M metagenome (GOLD analysis project Ga0209389, IMG submission 187526) | Root nodule microbial communities of legume samples collected from California, USA - Cow pea red BW (SPAdes) (version 2) | ecosystem: Host-associated > Plants > Roots > Nodule | place: USA...
TAAGGATCACATCCCGAAACTCTAAAGGATCAGTTAGTCTCACATAGAGCAAACTGATCCAAGTGGTGAGAGTAGTGGGAAGCCCTAGTCTTTGGTAGGATAATGGTCTTAGATGCTTGAAGGCTAACCTGTGGTAGGGTGAAACCCATTGGCAATGGTTCTGCAGAGTAGTAGAGGCCACCACAAGCGCAAGCGTCTAGTGAATCCGATCTTATTATATGTATCCGGATAAGTGAGTCATAGTGTCCTAATTGTTTGCTATAACATAATTTCGTGCCTACTCTGTTTTATGCTTGAGAGCTGTTTTAAGTATCTACTTGTCTTGTTTTCTCTTTTGCGATGATCACCTTATTGGTGGGAACAGGTGGGGGAAATACTGAAGGTAGATCTAATGGTGGCAGTGGTGCTATTTAGTGTGGACTTGTTATCTGTGGCTCTTAGGAGCATTTTTAAGGCACTGGTGCCTTTGTAATTCCTTGCTCTAGGAGTAACCCTTTGCAAACTGATTAAACTTTTAGATTATGTTTTGTTCATGGCCTCTTTTAGAGTGCCTTAGTATCTTTCAAAGTATTTCCAAGGATAACTGTAATGGTGGATTTATTATACATATTCTATTCACCTGATTGCTCTTTTAATATTATGATTGTGTGATGTTTTATTTAGTAGATTTATTCTATTTAAATGGGATGTCACAACAAATATATAAGTTAATACAAACAAAATCAAAATCATGAAAAGTAAAATCATTGTACAATATAAATATAATATAATTATAAGTGTGTATACAATATATATATAATTAATAGGTGACAACCGTTGTAATGAGAAATTCATATCACAAAAGTAAGAATAAGGTGACTAGATCAGAAACCTACACTACTAAAAAAATTCATATTTTTTGTCAATTTTGTTTTGAAATTTTTTTGTAGGAAATATTTATAAATTTTGTTATGAAAAGAAATTGCTGCCAAGTTTTTTTTTTCAAAATATTTTGTATAAAATACTTTTCGCAACAAATTTTATAGGAAAATACTTGCGAATTTTATAATTTTGTAGGAAATAATTACCCATAAGGGAATTACCTGCCAATTAAAATTCCTAGAAAAAATAGCAGGAAAAAGTCTTTTCTTGAAATTTTTTTTAACAAATTTGCTAGAAAATTCTCATGTAATATGAAAATTTTTAGTAGTGCTAATGTTTTAACAGTAATTAAGAGTTTTAAAAATGGTATTATATAGCATCCTCTGGTAGCTTCAATACTCCTTCCACCAAAAGTTCTATCAATATCCAAGCGAGTATGACAAGGACTTTTCACAATTTTTTTATCAGCAAAAAATAATAAATTAAAAAGAGCACTTAAGGAGTGCTATAACCCTTATACAAAAGACTTAACCTGTACAATAAATACCGAAACTTGACATCATAGCCAAACAATAGGAAGTCTACAGACAAAAAACTCAAAACACATAAAAAGATATCCTTAATAGTAGTCAAGTTAAATTTGGGGATAGTACAGGCTAATTCTCTATAACCATCACTACAAAACAAACCTAACAACATTGGCAATGGTTAAACACATGGGGTAAGGACCCCTAAGCTCATATGATAACAGAATAAAGAAAAAAATTGAATGGTAGATCTGTGATTAAACCAGAACTAAGAAAACATTCAAGCACCATTCTCTTTTCCTATGGTCTAATTCTCCCAACAACTTGGCATACACATTAATGTTTTAACAGAAACAATACCCTTGCATCCCTTTATATGATCGACTTTTTGGCAGGCTTGTAAGATGAAAGTGTCTCTCTCATGTCAACATTATTCCACAGTTCTTGAGGTGTGTTCCAAACTTTGACTTTTATGATGCTCGAGCTTACAAGTTGTCCCTCAAACTTAGGGAGTGCATAGAAATTGTTTATCCAATTGTTGTATGAATTTCGACTCCCATCTCACAAATCAGGGCTCCAAATGAGAAGTATCAAACTTAGATATGGTGACTTTCTATTGTGTTGAGTTTTTCTTTTTGAGGACCATGATCCCTTCCTCTAGAGTAACCTACACTTGTTTGCCTAGCCCACTTTAAACAGACAGTAGTTACCTTATCAAAGATATTTTAAACATGCATACGGAGAAAAGTACCAGTCACTATATGAAAACTTTACAGATGAGATTTTATGTTTCATCCATACCCAAGCTATTACTTGAGCAAGGCTAAAAATCTCTTCAGAGTCTACTAACCTTTGGCTAAACATTACCCCATTCCTATGTTTCTAAATTTCTCCCACTATTGCTAGCCACATTCCTTGCCATAAAGTGTTTTGCCTACTATTAAGGTTCACACAATGGAATTGTTGAAAATTATCCTTAACCTTAGTATGATGCACTAAGCTTAACCCCAACCACCTATCACACATATTCCACACCTTTTGGGATTCACTACATAAAAAGAATAAATGGTCTACACTCTGTTCGCATGCTAAACATAATACACATAAGCTATGTTATAGTTGCACTCCCCTCTCTATTAGTTTGAACTTTGTTGGTAGCTTATCCAAGAATAACCTTCATCCTAGTAATTGTGCCTTCGGGGTTACCCTTGTTTTCCACAATGTTACATACTTATTATTCTCTCCTTCTATAGGTTTGGCAACTTGTTATAAGTATACCTTACTGAAAAAACACCATCCTCGTCTTCCTCCCACTTCCAAGTGTCTAGGCACCCCTTTCTAAGGCTTTTTTTTGTTTAGTAAGTGGAGGAGTTGTTCCTCCATGGCTACCCTCCAGGTCCAAACATTTGCTTCCCAGTGTCCTACCTCTTGTATAGCTCTTTCTTTTCACTTTGATATTAGACCCAATTTTGGGATGTCATGTAAATTTAGAAAGTGAACGCATTTGCCGAAAAAGGATTATCATTGAAAATGTACTAAAAAAAGTTTTAATTTGATTTAAATTACGTTGTTCAAAATGTCAGTTTCTAAAAAAAAAACTTCCAATAACATTTGCGAACAAAAGAAAATTACACAGTCTTTAGTATTTGATTTAAAATAACAAAATAAATTATAAGAACTCCTAAGTTCATCCCAGCCTCTCGTCAATTTACTCCATTCCAAAATTATCTACAATATCATCTGCTCCCGTATAACACACACCTTATACGATCATCGCACATACAACAAACACACAAACAAACAAATAGGTGTAAGCTAACCATAAACAATGATATATAAAAGAATCTCATTAAAACAAAACATGACAAATAATATTCCAAATCTCATAAAAGTAAAATGCTTAAACATAGTAATCATAATCAAGCTTAAACATAGTACTACCTCTATAACTTTGAAATCACCTAGTACACACCATTCCTTACTTCTTCCCCTAGCTTGACCTTGACTAGCTCCTCCCACATGCTTAGTTTTTCATTAAGCTCACAAGAAGAAAGCACATTGAAAATGGCTACTTGGATTGGGTTATCATTAACGGTGCTTAAATACTCTCCTATCACACCTATAGACATATTTCCTAGAACTTGCTTTACACACCTGAATTTGTCCTTATACCACATTATGAGGGTTCCCCTTGAGTTTCTCATTGCATGTTTGTTTACTCAATCTACATTGTTATCTCCCACAAGTTATAACAACTAGACGGTTACAAATGTTGTAACTTAGTTTCTTGTATGCATATCATATCTATTGTGTTGTTGTTTAAGATTTCTTTCAAATATTTCCATTTATGCCCCTTCCTTGTCCTCAAATGTTGATACTAATTATTTTCATTTACTTTTTGTATGTTTCCCACCACCGCTACTCCACTGATTCCTATCTCTACACTCCAAGTTCTCTAGTTCCTTAACGATTTCTTCCTCTTTACCTAAAAAAGTGACACCTACTTTTTTGCTAAATCCCAAATTCTCGTAGTCTCAAATCCTCCCAAAACACAATTATTTGACCAAAATAGTCGATTGCAATTTATAATGTTCTCATCAGATAATGAATATCAAATAGGTTGAACCACTAACCTAAGAAGCTTCCTTTTTCCAACCTTCTCACCACTTTTTACTTTGTTTTCCGGAGGTTGTTCGGGGTTTTTTGCTATATTCGTCAAACCAAAATTGCCGCATTGCAAGGAAGTCCTTTGAATGCATTGTTGTTTCCTTGATCAAGATCATGTGGTTAGACTTGCAGCCAGCGCAATTTTCTTAGCTTCCAAGTTGTGCGAAATCTACATATGGTAGTGCATCCAGTAAGTGGTTGTTGTCGTCACGTTTAGAGGCACTTGGAATAACAGAATTTCCTAAGCCGACTTTATGGTGCAAAACATCTACAGAGAAGTGTTGCTCGTCCCGTGGTAAGTCTTCGAGTCCTAACCTTCAACAAGGATGATCACTTCCTTACTCGCGTTCCTACCCTATATATGTGATTTGGTATGCTTTCCAGAAGCTCAACGTGAACAACGAGCTCGTGTGTGGAAAGAGTAGATAGTATAATAAATGGGCCTTCAGCCTTATTTTGGCCCAAACAAGTTTTTTTGACCCAACTCTCTATGCACCCCACTACAGCAAGTTGGACTAACGCTTTAAGTGGCCCACCACTCAGATTGTAAGGATTAAGATGAACGTAGTTTTCTTCGTGGTGTGACCCAGACGTTGCACTGTTTTGGAAATCTTTCCCTTACCTTGGTTGTTGTAGTATTATCATAGGTTCAGACACCCCATTTTGGCTTTCGAGTTCCAACAGTCAAATGCTATAGCATTACGATTGTCGTTGAGTTTCTCCAGCGAGGCATGGTTTCTTCGGTTCCTGTAAACAGTTGGCAATTGCACAATATATCTTTTCCTTTTAAACTCCCAAAGTCCGACAGATTATCATTTTCACTCCACTCAGATGTAGAGCTGGAGATGCCTATACCTTCATGTATAGAATTGCTTTCTGAAAAAAGACTATTTTTATTTTCACAACAGCAAGAAAACCGAGTTGCATCAATAGTTTCTACCTCTAAAGCCAAGTTGTATACTTGCCATTAATCTTAATGCTTTTCTCCACCCATATGTTGCATTCCATCGTCACCTTGACAAGTAATCTTGCATATTCTAGACATTCCCATGCTAAAGTTTTTTCATTTATTAAAACTAGGATACCTTATGGGGCGATGATTTTACCAAAGCATGGGGCGATGATTTTACCAAAGCATTGGAGTGTCCACAAGTTAAGAGGCAATTCTTTGCACCTTACCCATACCATCTTGTGTTGTACTACCTGGGAGGAACTCCAAGGAGTGATTGATTCGAAGTTTGATTCCCACCATTCTTTATTTTCATCGATGAGTTTACAACCTATGTTCCATCTGTGCCTTGGAGCAGTATCGCATTGTCCCCAAAGTATTTCACACTTAGCCTACCCACACTCCCTATGCTATTTCCTCCATGACTAAGCGAACTTTCATACAATTGTTGACCCTACCTATGTAGCTTCCTTCAAACCATTTAACGCCAGGCTCCTCCGTGTCAAAGGAGATTCCTTTCCAGTGTTTTTGGGTGTTCATAAGACTACTTCTAGAAGCTTTTACAGCCAATGCATATGACTGGTGACGTTTAACCTCTCTCTAGACTGGACGGATCTTGGGTGTCTTGTTAGTCAGTGGAGAGATGGATTTTTGAGCTCGGTTCAACCTGCCTTTCATCTCGAATCTAGGCGTGTTAACATGAAGCTTAGTTGAACCAATCTTAATAGAATCCAGTTCACATTGAATTCTTTGTACATCCTCACACCATGAAACCTTACAAAGCCATACTTGTGTCCCCATTTATCTAGTCTTCAAAAAATGAAAAGTTTTGAGACCAACACTAACGTTGAAATACTTCCACATATCCGATTCAACCAAGCTATAGGGAAAATGGGAGAAGAAATAGGTAGTGGGTTTCCCATTCTCATAACAGAAAGTCAGAAACGATATTCTCAAGTCTTCAAGGGTTTCAGAAATGGCTTTGTCTTGTTCTCGCACCGATTGGAGGGACCGCTGGTGGTTACGGTTTTAGCTCCTCGTCGCCATGAGAACATCGCCTAAAAAATATGTTTTCCTGCCCTTTCAACTATAAGGTATCACCAATGAAATAGTCAAGCTCACAACAACTCAATGAACCACAAGGTCCTGTATTGTATTTTGTATTAAGTATGAGTTTCTTACAGTGAAGAAGGCTAACACTCAAGCAATGTTAGCGGATACATGAATACAAAAGAAGAGAATTAACAGAACATGGAATAAAATAAATCCCAAGGAGGGCCAGAGGAAGGGAATATAATCATAAATTCCACACACCACCCTTTTCTATTTTTTCCTTTTATATTTACTTTAAACCCCAAAAGTAATCCTTAGGCGCAGAGTTAGTTACTCTTTTCCCCTCACTTTTGCAATTCATCATGATTTCATTATTAGCACCCATATGTCCCACCTATGTAACGGTATTTTCCTGCACTTCATTTGCCAGTATTTCTTCTGCACTCGTGACATTTGCTCCCCTATAAAAATCAACCTTGTCCCCAAGGTTGAAGTTAGGATAAACATCCTAGAATAAGGATAGATCTTCCCAAGTAGCTTTAGTCGTATCCAATCCTTCCCATTGGACCAAAATCTGAGGAATCTGATCGGGCCCTCGTAAACTAATTTTGGATTATAATATCTTAGATGATTGGACAATAGGACCAAATTCATCAGTCAACAGGGGAAGAGGAACATATGATTGCTGATGTTCACCTTTGCATGGCTTCAACAATGAAACATGAAACATAGGGTGAATCTTGGCAGAGGCTGGAAGTAAGAGTTTGTAAACCACATAACCAATTTTATGAAAAAATAGAAAAGGACAAAAATATTGAAGTCCCAATTTCTGATTTTTGCGCAAAGCAACTGAGTGTTACTTGTAAGGTTGAAACTTAACTAGAACAAGATCACCCACGTTAAACTCCAACTATGAATGTTTCCTATCTGCATATTTCTTCATGTCGTGCTGAGCCTTGAACAAATTATTCTTCAACTGGCTGAGAATTAAGTCACGTTGCAACAATAAATCCTGTAGAGAGGGAGGGTCGTGATGGTCTAAAGTATACTTGATGACTGTGGGAGGATCTCAACCATAAACTGCTTTGAAAGGACTCATACCAATGCTGGACTGAAATGAGGTATTGTACCAAAACTCAGCCCATGAGAGTAACTTGCTCCAGCTTTTGGGATTGTCAACTGTGAAACATCGTAAGTACATCTTCAAATATCGATTAAGTGCCTCGGATTGACCATCAGATTGCGGGTGATATACGGTGCTCAAAGCCAAAGTTGTCCAACTCAACTTAAACAGTTGTTGCCAAAATATGCTAGTGAACACTTTATCACGATATGAAACAATCGACTTTGGCATACCATGTAATCTAACAATGGAATGCATGAAGATGTTTGCCACCGTCGTGCTCGAATAGTCGGCTTTGAGTGGAGCCAAATGACCATATTTAGATAAACGGTCTACGACCACCAGAATCACAGTAAAATCGTGTAAAGGAGGTAAACCAACAATAAAATCCATAGCTAAATCTTCCCAAATTTGTATCGGAATTGGCAAGGGTTGGAGCAGTCCAACAGGTAAATAAGTAGCGGGCTTGGCTTGTTGGCAGAGCAAACAATTTTGGACAAAGTTTTTAATATCGTTGTGCATACCATGCCAATAAAGCTGAGAAGCCACTCTAGCAGTGTCCTTGCTCTCCCCGCATGTCCTCCAATAAGAGAATTATGAAATTCATTCATAACTTGCTGTATAAGAGGATGATTAGAGGGAAGAACCAATTTGTTCTTCCAAAAGAATAATTGGTCTTGAACAAAATAATTCTGGTGAGGAGGAGTGCCTGGAATACATAAATGAAGTATTTCAGACAATTTGGAATCCGTAGCAATAGCGGCACGCACCTTAGGAATGATATCCCACTGAGGTTGAGAAATAGCCATAAAGAAGGACCTAGATAAGGCATCCGCAACAAGATTGTCACAACCAGGCTTATACTTCATGGTGAAATCATATCCGAGGAATTTAGGAAGCCATGCCTGTTGCTCCGGGGTTTGGATGGTTTGATCAATGAGGCTGCGTAGGCTCTTATGATCGGTGCGGATAATAAATTTATGTCCTAACAAGTAATGACGAAATTTAGCTATAGCTGCTGTAATGGCGTAAAACTCCCGCACATAGGATGATTGTCTCTGCAGTCGTAGGGATAATTTTTTTGAGAAAAAAATAATGGGGTGATGGGCTTGACTCAAAACAGCACCAATACCTGTACCAAAGGCGTCTGTTTCCAGTATAAAAGGCTTAGTAAAATCTGGAAGGGACATGACGGGAGCTTCCATAATGGCTCGCTTGAGGTTGCGAAAAGCGTTAGTAGTGTAACATCCCTAAGGGATATTACTAATTTTTAATAAATAAAATTCGAAATAAAATAAATATCACATTTAATATAAACTATTTCCCAAAAGCACGGGAAAATTTAAAACTTTAATACATAAGTCATAAAACCAGGAGTCCACAATTTATAAAACTAAAACAATAATCACATGGCTCCCAAAGGTTTACATAATTATCTCAAAAACCGAAATAATAATAATACATGTACAAAAAAAAACTCCCAAAGCTAGCCCACGCTCCGAGTCTAAGCGTCTCCTGGCTCACCTGTCAAATCATCTGCTCCCGGATAACAAGTTATCCGATCATCGCCACACACACACAGATAGGGTGAGCTATGCACGATAAAACATAAACAAATATATATGGAATAAATATGCTTCCCCACCCAAATCATATAAGTACAAAATTCATAATTTCTAAATCACCCAACCATGACCTCATAGTCCTTCATGAGTCATATGCATGAACTAGGTCTTGGGATTTCCCTGTGCTCCCACGAAACTAACTCATTCGTGGTCCAACCCTATGAGCCTATCTCGCTCATAGTCCTGCCCTACAGACTCCTTGCCTGTAGTATAAACATCCAAGTCCCATACTTGGACCCTGGCACACACGCAATCACCATATTATGGACTCCTCGCCCAATAGTAGCCGACGGGAACATCACAGTTTCTTGCCCATCGTGCGCCCGACACATGCAATCACCATACTAAGGACTCCTCGCCCATTAGTAGCCGACGGGAACTCAACCAGTTCCATGCCCATCATGTGTCCAACCTCCAAGCACATCCCAGATCCCTAATGGAATTAGCCCATCAGGCCCAAACATCAACCACATGCATATACATTCGATCTGTATAATAAACATCCAAAACACACCCACAAACACATATAAGCCAATAAGTCGCATAAACTCGCTTAGGCTAGGGACCCCTCGCCCAAGCTAAGCCCTCTACTTCGCTTAGGCTAGTTCGCCTCGCCTGGGCGAGCTTAAAACAACCACAAATACACGTTATCTCGCTTAGGCGAGATTCCCTCGCCTGGACGAGTTGCAACATCGCTCAAAGCAACTCCCTTACCTCGCCTAGACAAGGAACCACTTAACCATGTCATTTCACAACGCGACCTCGCTCAGGCGAATGTGTCTCGCCTGAGCAAGACAAAGTCGCTCAAAACACCAATACTTCTCGCCTGGGTGAGATATCGCGCTCAAAAGCGCTCAAGTCTCCTCGCGACCTCGCTTAGGCGAGCTGTCCCTCGCCTGAGCGAGACTAAGTCGCTCAACACCAAACCAAGGTCGCCTGGGCGAGCAGCGCGATCCCAAATCAGACGTGAGGTTCTGCAACTCTCGCCTAGACGAGATAGACTCGCTTGGGCGAGACTTGCAGAGTTTCTTCATTGTATACAATCTATACCAATGTATTTGTAATGGCAATTAGAGCCCAGAACCATACTTTTCTCACAAAATTAACAATCACATTGGAACATATAATGATCAATAACCAGAATGGTCAACACCCTCCTCCCACAACACATAACCCACACATGATCATGCATCAAAACTCAAATACCCCTTTTCCCAATCACAATACATCAGGTACGAATTTTTCCCAATCAAACAGGACCCAATTGGAAACTCAAATTCATAACACAGAACAGATTATTGGCATACGTAAAGTATAGCTCCCCTAACCTGGATTATTGGATTAAAGTCTGAGATGGGGAATTCTAGATTCGCGCTCTCCCTCTTGGTCCAGCCCTTGCACACTCTCAACTCTTAATTGCCAAAACCCTTACCTTTACCTAAATTTTTGCTTTTATAGGTGCCTTTAAAATGGGTTATAAAAATAAAACGGGATTGGCTTTAGTATGGGCTTAATGGCTATTCAAGTTCCTCAGTGAGTGATTTTTCAGCCCTACTGGTTACCCTTTTGCTAGGTTTTCCTTACCCCTTCACCTTCACGCCACATCTAATAATTAGCAAAAATAAAGTTTATTCTTTGCCCACCAAGGTTTGAACCCATGACCTTCCACTCATAAGGCCAAAGCACAACCACCATACCAAATCACATTTGGTGATATCCATAACTCAACATAAGTTTACAATACCAATCACATCATCATACATATCTTTAAAATCAATAATAAAACAAAAACACATAATTGGCATACATAGGACTCGAACCCAAGTCCTCTCACATAAACCAAAGTACTCTCAACCACATGAGCTAGTACTTTTCCACATAACATTAACAACAATTAATGCCATAAAGGCGTATGATATCGTATGACCCAGATAATCAACCTCCTCCAAGCCAAAATGGCATTTAGACAACTTGGCAAAAAGTTGGTGATGCTGAAGTATTTTTAGGACAGCTTCTAAGTGTTGCAAATGTGAGGACCAAGATGGGCTATAAACCAATATGTCGTCAAAGAACACCAATACTGATTTCCAAAGCAGCCCCTGGAACACCGAATTCATTAGATTTTGAAAGGTGGCTAGTGCGTTGGTGAGGCCAAATGGCATGACAAGCCATTCATAGTGGCCTTTGTGTGTCTGAAAAGCTGTTTTAAATCTATCCTGTGGAGATACAAGTATTTGATGATAGCCCGAACGAAGATCTAACTTAGAAAAGTATTTAGCTCCAAAGAGTTCAACAAGCAACTCCTCAACAGTAGGAATAGGGAAAGAATCCTTGATTGTGATGGCATTTAATGCTCTATAATCAGTGCAAAAACGCCATGTCCCATCTTTTTTTTAACCAAGATAATCGATGAAGAAAAGAGACTAGTGCTCGGGGCTATGATTCCCTCATGTATCATCTCCTCAACCATTTTCTCGATTTATTCCTTCTGGCTATGAGGGTATCGATAGGGACGAACCTTAATAGGCTTGTTATCTGGCAATAAGGGAATAACATGATTGTGGGACCGATCCGGGGGTAACCCAATGGGTTTGTCAAACACCCTTTTGTAGGCGTGTAGCAACAGAGCCAAATCCGGATGAATGGCATAAGGTAAGTCAAGCCACAGATCGGAAGGAACATCCTGAGACTGAAATTGCAGTGTATAAAATTCTACAATGGCATGGGTGTTGCACATTCGTCTAAGATGGTGAAACTGAATTGGACATGGTAAATTAGATTGAACACCTTGTAGTGTAACAAATTCATCCTCCAAATAGAATTTCAAGATCAAAGCACTATAATCTAGGACATGGGGTCCCAATGTAGCAAGCCAAGCAGCACCTAAAACAACGTCTACACCAGATACATGAAGCAAATAAATTGGCAACTTGATAGTATGCCCCTGGATCGTGACCTTTACATCTTGGGCCAATCCTTCCATTGTAAGAGAATTTCCATTTCCAACCAAAACTTGAAAACTAGGAATGGGCTCAATAGGTAACTTCAAATAATGAGCCAAGCGAGGTTGTAAGAAATTGTCCGAACTCCCATTATCAAGCAAGATTTGAACAATGACACCGTTTATCGATCCATGAAACTGCATAGTGCCCAAACTAGAGGAGCCGTTGAAGGCATTAAAAGAAACATGATGCTCAGGGGTAACAAGACATGGCACGAAGAGGGAGGCTGGCGGTTCTGAATCTAGAGGTGGATCATCAACTTCCTCGATATGAAGTAAGAGGTATTGTTTGTTAGGGCAACAGTGTGTAGGGGAAAATTTATCGTCACATGTATAACAAAGGCCCTTCTCACGTCTAATCTGCATTTCTAGGGGAGATATCCTTTTGATATTGAATGATTTAGGGGGTTGATGAAAAGGTTTCTGGGAAAGGGTAGGCAGAATCGCAGATACGAATGTGGTTTTATGGTTGGTGTTTAGGTAGGGGGATGAGTTTGTGGTAAGGTTTCTAGAATAAGTGGTGGTATACAATGGTTTGGTGGAGGTGTTATATTTTTCCTCGTAGAGCTTAGCAAGGGATACAACTTTAAGGAGGGAATGAGGACTCTGGGCAATTAAATCATGGCGGATATCGGTTTTTAATCCACTGATGAAGCAATCTAATAGTGCATCCACCGTAATCCACGTAGCTCTGTTAGCCAAAGCCGTAAATTCGATATAATAATCATTAACTAAACCGAATTGCGAGAGCTTAAACAAAGTAGCGGGGACATTCAAATGCGGAGGGACCAAATTCCAACTCTAATGCTCGAGTAAATGCAGCCCAAGATTGGAAAGGATTATTCTTACTCATCATCTGGAACCAAGGAACCACGTCCTTGTCCATATGCACAACTGCAATAATCAAACAGTGTAAATCTGGAGTAGAATAATACTCAAAAAATTGGTCCGCCTTGAAAATCCATTGCAACACATTCAAGCCATCAAAGCGTGGGAAATCTAGCTTGATGTTGCACACCTGAAAGGTTTGTGGGTTTGCATTCGTCGCATTTGAGTTCGAGCCACCGATGGATTGCTTATTGGTCACGTGCTCGAGAGCTAATTCGAGCTTTGCAAACCTGGCAAAATAATCTTGATCCCGTTTTTCCACGAGTTCCAAAATCTTCTTGACATTAGCATCCAGATCTTTCAAGCGAGTATTCTCGACCATGGTGGCAATGAAAGCACCAAATGTAAGCTATCACCAATAAAACAGTCAAGCTCACAACAACTCAATGAACCACAAGGTCCTGTATTGTATTATGTATTAAGTATGAGTTTCTTATAGTGAAGAAGGCTAACACTCAGACAGTGTTAGCGAATACAGGGATACAAAAGAAGAGAATTAATAGAACATGTAATGAAAGAAATCCCAAGGAGGGCCAGAGGAAGGGAATACAATCATAAATTCCACACACCACTCTTTTCTATTTTTTCCTTTTATATTTACTTTAAACCACAAACGTAACACCAGTGTAGGAAGGCCTTTTGGCAGCGGTTATTTTCATATTTTGCACCGGTTCCCGGACCGAAGCATATTGGGGCGAGGCCAAAGGAGGATAGCCTTTGGCCTCAGTTGTAAACCGAAGCCATAGAGCCCATCTTCTGCCTCGGTTTCCACGTACCCGAGGCCATAGAGCCCCTCTTCTGCCTTGGTTGTCAGGCCTAATCGAAGCCATATGTCCTCACGTTTTTACATTTTTAAAAAATTTGCTCACGTTTTGGCCTCGGTTTTAGTATGACCCAAGGCCATATGTCACTTTTTGGCTTCGGTTTGGGTAGTACCCGAGGCCATATGTCACTTTTTGGCTTCGATTTGGGTAGTACCCGAGACCATATGTCACGTTTTTGCCTCGGTTCTGGTATGAACCGAGGCCTAATATGTTGTTTTTTTAATGTAGTTTCTGTTTTGGTGTTATTACCACATTTAAACCTGCAAATTTTATTCAGCACCGAGCACATACCAAAATAGAGCAGAACAAAATATTTTATAACACATCCACAATTCAAATTCATTTAAAAGACAATTACAAATCATTTACAATCAAGATAGATGTCCTAATCAATAGTATTGTACATTTCAATTATATATTTGGCACATGCTATCCTACCAAACTTG
>Ga0209389_1002629_pt1 | contig 13947 bp, 10 predicted proteins | sample CowpearedBW_FD_187526 | JGI IMG/M metagenome (GOLD analysis project Ga0209389, IMG submission 187526) | Root nodule microbial communities of legume samples collected from California, USA - Cow pea red BW (SPAdes) (version 2) | ecosystem: Host-associated > Plants > Roots > Nodule | place: USA...
GAATTGGGCCGTGGATGCAGACACAATCTTGCCCACATATGATGATGAATATTGATGTGCAAGAGGTGTGGCTGGATCTGTGTAATGTGCTGGAGAAACAATGGAAGAAGCGTGTGATTGTTGATGTAAAGGAGAGTTGGGCCGCAAGCCCAATGCCAATTCTTCAATAATTGGCAGCTTAGAAAATAGGCAGCATTTAGCAAACAAACCCAATTAGAACACATTTATTTAACTAAAATAAAAGAAAATAAAAGAAATTAAAAAATGAATAGGCCTAGGCGTTGGCCCAATGCTATGAGCCTTATTGGGATCACATCAGAAGTGAAGGGAAAAAGATATACTAAAATTGGGTTGAGTTCGTGTAAGGAATTAATTGAGAGGAGAATTGGGGTCTTTGGGTCATTTGTTGGTGTGAACGTAATCTGGGTTTGCCCAGAATAATATGTATTACCTGGTGGCGAGAATGTGCCGTCAGGCGATAGGCGGGACAGTAGTACCAATTGTTGTTTTTCAATTGGTAGGGTGGTCTAGGTTTTGTGAGCATAATGGAAAATACTGCAATGATAACTAAGATATATTCACTGTATTAGAGGTGAGAGTGTACTTGGGGGAATTGGTAAGGAAATAAGTTTGAAAGATTAAAGTATGGGTTGTATGTAATAGTTCTAATTGGGTTTGAAAACCATTGTTTTGGGTTAAGCAAATCTGTTGTGTATTACTTTAGAATGTTACCACTCAAGTCTATGATTGGGGCTGGCTACCGGTATTAAATTCATGAAGGGAGTGGTTGATGGTAAATTCCTAAGGTGTTAACATAAGTATAAGTGACTATGAAATAGTGTTCTTATATTAAGGAAAGGAACAATATATTAGTTGGAATCTTGAATTAAGTTGTGTAGTAGGGACTGATAAAATAGCTAGTATGATACACATCGACGTGTAACTAAGGACATAAAATAGGTTGAGATGTTAAACCAGTTACTGTCACACTATTGGTATAGCGCCTGACGGCACGAGCAAGGCCGCCAGGCGACGTGAGGGTCAAAGGGGTCCCTGGATTGAGGGGCGCCTAGCGGTGAATGGTGAACCGCCAGGCGATAGCAATGAAGCAGAGGTTCTATTTGTGGGCCTAGTGCCTGGCGACGGGGATTGTACCGCCAGGCTGGTCTACACTATAATTTTGCTTGGCGGGGCTTAGGCTACGCCAGGTGATAACACTGCAGGCAGTGTTCGCGTCTATTGTTTGTACGCAGTGATGTGGACATGGATCAGGGATGTTATGCCATAAGCTAGTAGGTTCATTGATGGTGGTGAATACGTGATGATATGAGTGGGGAGGTTCATATCTTGTTATTCTCGTGTGGGGATTCGAGCGGGAAGGTTCGTATGTTTCGTGCTCACACTTGAGAGATGCTGCAAGCGGGGAGGTTCGTAGTTGGTGGATCACGTGTGTTGGACTACAAGAGGATAGGTCCGTAGAGCAGGACTACGAATGGGGATGTTTGTAGAGCAGGATTACGAGCGGGGAGGTTCGTAGAGGCAGGACTACGAGTGGAGAGGTTCGTAGAGGCAGGACCGCGAGCGGGCAAGTTCGTGTGAGCATCATAAGTCCTAAGTCCAAGATTAACTTTTTGTGTGAATTGAAGGTTGACAAGCCTTGGGGTATTTAAGGTCTTGGCTAAGAACTAATTAGAATTAAACAGTTAGGTGTATTTTGATATTATTAACTAACGTGTTATTTATTATTGAGCTCACCCTTTCTATTTGTGTTTGGCGATGATCGTGTGATTCATTACACGGAAGCAGATGATATTACAGGTGATGCTGGTGATGCATAGAGACAAAGAAAGGGCTAGAAGGGGGTTATTAACTAGAGATTTTATTTATGTTTTAATTATGTTATGTAGTCGTTATTTTGGAACTTGTAATAACATTATTATTCTCGTTTCATTTAAATTACAGCGCGTTGGGTAATGTTTTATATTTTCCCGTGTTTGGGAATAATACAATTACAATGTTTGAATTTCAATTATTTATTTATTTATTTATGTTAATTAAGTAATTTCTAGTAGGGATGTTACAGGGACCACCCTCACCGCCAAACGTTACGCGTTCCAAAATCTCACTATTTTTGTAGCTATCGCCTGGCGACTCTAGTTCTGCCGCCAGGTGCTACACCAGTACATCGAATGGTACTAATTTTTCATAGCCTGCTAAGTTTCTTACACACCATTCACTACCTCAATTTTTGTCATAATCCAGATACTTAGCTAAACATAACCAACATTGTCATTAATCATCATATTCCATCCCAGTTGCATTCTATTAGATGTGAAGACCTAATATATGATTATTTTCTAAATATTAAAGTAGTAATATTTTGTGATTATGGGAATAGTAGCACAAGATTTTATTTGGGCCTTGTATTTGGATAATAGTTGGGTCTAGAAGAAGATGAACCTAGTTTTGGGCCAAAGAATGTGCACATGGAATTAGGTTTTTAACCCTAAGGAGATACAAATTTGGAGAGCAAAGCTTTCTCATTAGCACACCAAGGTGTGAGAAGTGTGAGTGCTTAGGTGGCAAGCCACACTTTAAACATGTCTCACTTGGCTCCAAATTTCAAATATTAGAGTTCACATTTTGGCTCTCCTTTTTAGAGACTAGTTTAGGGTTTCGTGGCCTATAAATAAAGGTTTTCACCTCTTGTATTTTCAACTTGAATTTGAATACAAAAATGTTGTCCAATTATGTGCACATGCCTCTTGTTTGAGCTCACATTAGAGTAGAATCTTCTTTAGACTACTTTAGTTTTTCTTCCCTAAGAGTTGCCCTCATTTCTCTCTAGGAAACCTCACCAAAACACTCTCATTCTCCCTCATTCTTATTGCTTTTGCACCACTCTTCATCTTTTTTCCATCATCTTCCACCATGGATGCAAGCAAGCTTAGAGGAAGGCTATCAAGCCTCTACTCAAAATTTAGATGGAACAGAAGCTTAAAGAAGCAATATGCAGGTCACATCAAGCAAGTGAAAAATTTTACGTTCAACAATATCATTTTATAGAGAAGTATCAAGAAAAGAACGTTGAGATAGAATACTATTTTGTTGAAGGTATTCTTGAAATTCATGAGACATGTATTAACCACTAGAATCATAGCGAAAAAGTTTGAAATTTGGTTTGGAATTGAATCTCATATGTCATGAATTTCTCAAACATGGAAAAAACTTCAGACTTAGATTGAAGAAAATATATCCAAGTAAAACAATTATAATCATCAATAAATGTGACAAAATATTTATAACGAGCATGAGAAACAACATAAGACATACCTCAAATATCACTATGAATTATTTCAAAGCAAGATGAAACACGATGAACATTAGTTAGAAAAGGAAATGTTTTACTTTTAGCCAATTTGCAAACTGAACAAGAAAGAAGTGAACCAAGAAGAACATTTTTATTTCCCAACAAACTAGTTTTAATTGAGACAAAATGGTAGAATTTGGATGACCCAACTTTCTATGCCAAACTTCATTGAGATTCAAAACATTATTACAAGCAAAAGACAAGTGATTAGAAATAATTTAGAATGGAAACAATCGTCCTAGTTTAGACCCCTTCCCGATCACCTTCCCTGATATCTGCTCTTTCATAAGACAACCAGACTAAGAAAATTTAACATGACAATTATTGTCCATTAATTGACCATCATGCAATAAAATTGGAAATAAGTCTAGGTGAGATAAGCACATTATGAAAATCAAGGTTTAGGTCACCAATATTAGTGATAGAAAGAGTATTACCATCAAAAACTTGTATTTTCTGATTACCATTATAAGAATGTACATTATGCATATATTCAAAGGAACTCGTCATGTGATTGGATGCACCAAAATTAATAAACCACGGGTGAGAAACACTAGAGTACTTACCCTAAATATCCAAGAATGAGATAGCGAAAAGTACCATTTGTTGAATCATTTCAAGATGAAGAGCACCACCATCAGATGTACATTGGGTAGGAGGACAAGTGGGTGCATTGGTAGTGACATGGAATGCTTGTATAAGACGTTGTGTTGGTCGTGGAGGACTGTTGGATAGTCAGCAATGATATAACCTTGTTGCTTACACCAATTGCAAAAATTATGATAATTACGAGCTATATGACCAAATTGTTTGCAAGAAAAGTATTGGACTTGTCACATTTCATGACCTTTACTTTTATTGTGGGCAACATATGCAACAAGAGTAGGTTCAGAAAGAGTAACATCATGAGTCATGGATCCTTGGGTAAGCAAACATTGTTCTACTCTAGAAAGTTCACCAAGACATGTATCAAAAGATGGAACAAAACTCATATTCAGCAAAGCACTTATGACAGACTTAAACTCGAAACAAAGTTTCATGTGAAATTGATCATACTTACTAATGTCATAGACTTCTTGAACAATTAACAGTCAAGTTTGGGGAACAACAACATATAAAATGGTAGTGTTTTGTCCATAAATTTAGAAAACCAGAATAATACTCTTGAATAGATAAATTACCTTGGGTGTAATTGGTTATCTCCCATTCCAACTGAAAATGCTTGGTTGTATTGTCTTGGTTGTAAATGTATTTCAAATAATCTCACATTTGTTGAGCAGTTGTAAAAGAGAGCAAATTATTGATCATTTGGGGATCAATAATGCTAAGGATCCAAAAATAATTTGAGCATCTTTTACCTTCGATGTAGCAAGGCAACTTCCTCCTCGGGTAACGACATTATTTATAACATTCTGATCGGATATTACGAATTTAAAAAATAAAATAAAGAAATATGAATAATACCTCATTTATTATAACTTCATTTCCCAAAAACGCAGAAAAATTTAAAACGTTTATTACATCAATAATGCTAAAAAAACCACAATTTATAATACTCAATTACAATATCAACCGGTTTAAAAAATTATTTAAAACCATAAACGATAACTAAAATCCATAAAACATAAACTCCAAGAAAATGTTTCCCGTCTAGTCCCTCTTCGATGCTAAGCCTCACTAGAACCACCTACAACATCATCTACTCCCTGTAAAAGATTACACGATCATCGCCAAACACAAGTAGATAGGGTGAGCTAACAAAAACATATAATATTTCAATTATACATAAACGTATACTTATCAAAGGAACATTATTCTTTGATACAAAGCCACATGGCCACTACCATGTTATCCATGTTCTACGTCTTTAGATGAATATCTCGAGATACTCTTGCTGTCACACTTACAAACCACAACTTGTAGAACACGAGCGAGAAACCTACTATGGACCACACTCTGTAATGCTAGGTGGAGTTCCCAATACGAACATAGTTCGTAATGTCCCAAGACTACCAAACTCATCGACTAACTCTCGAGGAGGGCAATCTTCTGGACCCATCCGTACGAGCCACAACTCGCACACTCACACCGGCAACACTCGCCAATCCAAGCCACAACTCAAGAGATGTCATTCCGAGCCACAACTCAAGAATGTCACGTGTTTAACCCTATCTTGAGCCATAACTCATGGGATACATTCCGAGCCACAACTCAAGGAACACTCTAGCAAGTTAATCATAAAGGTATCATTAAAGTCTTGTAGACCACGCATATCCAAAGCAACAAAGTATATTGTCCCTACATTATCGCCTAGTGCTGGTCTAGAGTCATTAGGCGATCTTTCGTTCCAGGCCGCCTAGCGGAACCTATCTATCGCCAGGCGCCAAGCGCCTCAGGAAACTCCACCTCTGCAGGTATCGCCTGGCGGGACGACCCTCACCACCAAGCACCAAACGTCACAGTGGCCTTCTAAACTTGCAACTATCGCTTGGCGATTCAAACTTCACCACCAGGCACTACACTAGTACTGTGAAATACTGATTTGGTTACAGCAGAGCACACATCATAACACACATCAACCTTTATTAAGTATCCTAAATCATATTCCACAGTCTAGACCCCCACTTTACGTTTCCTTCCAATGTTTCTATTCCCATATGGTTTCACCACCTAAGCATACCATCACTTAGATTTACTTCCAATCAACCATACTACTATTAATTTAATCAGCCACATCAAATTTATTTACTCATCCTAATTCAGTTCTTCCACGTCACAACAATGCCTTTTGTATCTTTATGATTTCAAACCATACCTCTTTCAAATTCAATTCCAAGCTAAGCCTAGTCACATTATCTCCACTTACAACAACCTATAACTCTTACCAGAATAAAATTCAAATCTTATTTCCCACTTCTCTAATTACCCCTTCCCATAACTCCCATGCAATTCCTCATCACATCCACCCTTAACCATATGATTCCCTTATAGTCTCAATGCATTCAACTTCTATATGGTTACTCAATTGTAGGTCTCATTCTGCAGTCAATTACCACATGTAATACACAAATGGATCCCACAATGAACCATACAGACCCAACCCCTCGCTGCCAACACAGTGCACAACAAAGTGCCTTATGCACTGGTCGATCGCCTGGCGGCAGTTTAGAGGCCGACAGGCGGTGCGTCGAATTCTGGAGATTTTCAGGAATCTCCTGCACCTGTGCAAGGCCAATACTATTTACCTTCCATTTCTCATCCAATTCCTACACTCTCTCCTAAAACTCGGTTCTAACATATTTCTAGTAAGTTTATATATCCCAATTAAGTCCATTTTTGCATCATACTCTACCAATTCATAATTTGTAATCCTCTTTCACTTTCGTTTCCAATTCCCACATGAGCCCACCTATGATTGCCCCATGGTTCTATCAATTGTATTTATTACAGAGGCCATCCATCATTAAACAGTTCTTGAATTATAAATTTCAAAATTCTCATATTCCCAAAAACCCCGATTCTTCCCAGAATCCAACCAAAACCCAGAAAACACCAAACCATCATGCGTCACCTGGCGGGAGTTCATGACCACCAGGCAGTTCATAGTAAAAATAAGAAAAAGCTTGGAAAAAATACAAGCGTCGCCTAACAACTTTGAAGGCCTGTCAGGCGATTTCTGGAAAATTTCTGGAAACCTAGAAATTCGAGCTTATTCTTATGAAATCTTATGCAGATATATCATACATCATGCAACAAAAATAGAACAACTCAAATTCAAATAATCCAGCTCCCCTAACCTGGATTCCTAGCTTCCGATTGTAAAAATGTTAGAGTTCCTTCTTGATTCAAAATGCTCTCCCCTTGATACCACTCTTAATCCTTGCAACCAAGTCTCCCAAATTAATTCAGTCCACACACTCAGAATTCTTTTCCTCTCAATACTCACAAGTGAAAGACTTCAAAGCCTCTTGGGTGCCTCCCAAACAGCTAGGTTTTTGGCCATTCACATTCATGCCAAAAATGATTTTAGCAAAGAGAAAGTTATTTTGCGTAGGCCAAGGTTCAAAAACACAACCATTCAATTTCCAAAGTAAGTGCACAACCAATTCATGTTTCATGATAATTCCTATAATTCTAGGATTATATTATCACTCGTCATGACCAAGCATATTATTATTAAAATAATAAACAATAAAACCATACACATAAATTCTTTCCCTTTAAAAGGACTATATTCATTCATTTTTAAAGTTTAAGGACTAAAATGTATCGAAGTTTCAGACATGGATGAATTCCCATTTTAGGTCAAAGTTCAGGGACTAAAAACATACTTAACCCAAAAAAATAACACTAACTTGAATAGTATTTGTATTCTAATAAAATGAAAATTTATAAAAATGGGTAATAATAGTCATTTGACTGTTGATTAAGTACATATAGAGGAAAAAATATAAAGACGGGATAAAACCTTAGGCTACAAAAGAAAAACTAACTTGTGTAATCCAAACACCTCAGCCAAAAGAAATTTTTTTGCATTGTCCAACCATACCCAAGCACTCTAACTTCAATTTTCACCAATTGAACCCACATAATCAACAAAAGTACAAAGCAGAATAAAACAAAAAAAGAGCTACAATAGTTAAGTTCACCAGTGTCACTTAGTTCAACTTTAATTATCCATCCATCTTTATAAGGGCTTAAGTTGACCTGCATGAAAAAACATAGGACAACATGAAAACACTTGGTGTTAGAGAAAAAAAAAACTCAATACAATACTTTTGCATTGCATAGGCATGATGATCCAACATGTAGTAGCATGTGAGAACTGATCCATCAATATCTCCACTATATTTAAAAACAATTTTTGTGGATATTGTTGTACAAAACTTTTAATTACTTGATAGATAAAATAAACAATTATCAAACATTTTAATAATCTTGTTAGTAAAATAGTGTACTTGTAAACCCAAATGTGAAGACCACCAACAACAAGCTTCTTATTGACAGGAAGGATAGACAATGGTGAATCTTTCCAAAGTCCCATGAGGCTACTATGGACAAGAACAAAAGTAACAACGTCAATACTCATTATATTTAGTTTTAACATTAATATAATCAGTTCATATTATGTCTCAAACTTATGTATATGTCATGGCTAGAAAAGATGAATAGAAAATAGAGAAGATGGATGAAAACATGCTATGAGTCCATGGATAGGAGAGTTTGGAGACATTGGAATGTACTGCCCTTTGGACTTCTGGCCTGTTTAGTTTAGGTAAACTTCAGTGTAATTGGATGCACAAGAATCATATCCACCTGGTTTTTTATACAACTAATTCTGTTCAAATAAAAAATTATACACGCTCTGTAAATTGTCACAGATATTTGATTTTCTCTTATACACAACAAGTAATGTATGGCAAATCAAAATACTAATAGACAAGAAATAGTAGGCGAAAGCTCACAACAAGTAATCATCGTGATTGTTTGCAAAGAGTCTAGATGCCGCTTTTGAACTACTACAAATGTTACTGGTGGTTGGTAACTAGGTTCCAAAGATGCACAAGCCTATACACAAAGAGAATATAAATACTGGAGATCAACATACTGATAAAAGTTATAACTATATACTAAGTTGTTTTCTCCAAGTACCTTGTGGATGGCATCAAACTTGTATAGTAAAACCTGGTAGAATTGTCCTTCACTTACTCTATTCCTGATAATGTATTAGATAACATTTCTTGAATGATAGTAAAAGTTCCCTGCAGTTTCACACATTAGCATGAACTTATATGAATGCAGATGTTGGATAACATGAAATGATAAATGCTAAAAAATAGTGACACTTTATTACATATTTAACATATATGTAAGATACACAAATTAAAAAAATGATGGTTTTAACAGTAATGTTGATAACCACGGTTAGCACTTGCCATAAAAGTCACAAAGAAGCATTTATTACTTCCTTACCGATTTTATCCCTTAGCAATACTTTATTATGATACACTTCCAGTGCATAAAACCCAAACTATACTACCACAAAGAAAAACCAAACTAAACATCATCATTTTTCATTAGAAAAAGGTGAATATAACATGAAGAAGAAAAAGACCAACGAAGAAGCAATTAAAAAGTCAAGAATTTTAATAAATAGAAAAGAATACACTCATCAAATAAAACAACTTAGCACTACCCTAATTTTTCTATAAGCAACCATAATTTCTTCAGGTGTTCTAAGTTTTGGCTTAACATCATCCTTATTGGCTGTCATCGAAAATATAATATACAGTAAAAAAATTAATTAAAATATATCATACAATAAAGATTACAGATTATTTAAAATTGTTAGAATTTTATATTTGAATTTATAAAGTTTTTATTTTTAAAGAAACTCTAACATTTATCTATAAATTATAGATATATAAATATTTGAAACAAAATTTAAATAAATATCAGTGCAAAATATAAATTTAAATAAACTTAATTTTGTTAAAAATATCAATTATAATAAAAATACTATTTTAAAATTTATATAAAAAATTAAATTTGATACAAGGATGAAATTAATTCAGTTTTAAAAAAATTGGACCAAATTGAGACAAAATAACAATTACAAGGACTACAATGAGACTTTTCATATCTAATAGTGACACGTGACACTGTCACTGCCACATCACACCGTCTCTGCCACGTGGCACAATGTCATATTAACACATGTCAATTTTAATTTTTTAAAAAAAATTAAAAAAAAATTAAAAAATTAAAAAAAAATTAAAAAAATCAAAATCAAAATAAAAAAAACCACATGCTGACACGTGACACATTATTAACACCGTTACTATATAACTAACGGAAAGAAATTGATTGCAACGAATTTTCCAAAATAGAGACTCAATTGAGTCAAATAAGAATGGGAGGGCCTACTTGAGATTTCACTACAACAATGGGGACCTTTAGAATAATTTAACCTTACTTTTATATAGAAGTAACAAAATGAGTTACATCCTTTTTGACTCACTCTTTTATTAATGTATATTTTTCATTAAAAGCTATTGGGATTGACCTCTAATATTAAATGTCAAAATTAATAAAAAAGATTAACAAAATCGTTTTGATTTTACTATTTTGATCAATAGCAATTTGTGGGAGATGCTGCATTGCTGTTGAAACCATAAACCATCACAGAGAGAAACTTCAGCATTGAGAGACTAATCAAAAAGATCCATGATGACAAAAAGGAAAATCCTAATGTGCGTTCGAATGTGGAATTCAACGTTGATGATTGAGTGTACGCATAATTAATTGGAGTAACACGGAAATTTTATAGAGTGGAAATCAATGATAAAAACCTCAGACATGTTACAAATTTAGCAGCTCATGGAAATGGAAAAAAGACAGGTCAAAGCATTCTGTTTTCTCAGCATTTACTACATTTCTTTGGATCTATCTTTCAGTCACCACAGGCACTTTTTCATATTCTTCTTTGCCTTTTATTCTCCAAGAAATAATGATGCAACCACCAAATCGTTGCTGCAAATGGATGATTACAGCAAACAAAAGGGTGACCAAAGGAATGATTATATCCGAAGCAGTGGAGTAATAGTCTGCAATTTCATCCTCATATAAGGATGAGCCATCCACATACACAAGAGCCTCAAAGAGATCATATGCATGGGGAATTACTTTGACCAAACTCATTCCATAGTAAAATGAACAAGAAAGAGCATTTCCCTTGGAATTCCTGAACAAATTTAGCAAAATTTGAGGCAAGAGAAACACATCAAGTACCAATCCTGTATAAGATTTCAAGTTCCCCCAAAAGGACTCAAGTTGTGAAAGACTAGAAGAAGAGACTACACCACCATGCACAAGAAATGCAATCAAGAACCCTGCTGCATGTAAGGTAAAAATCACAAACAAAACCCTCTTCTCAGCAATCCAAAGCTCCATTTGTTTTCTGTCATTCTTTCTTGCTGACCATATTAGCTGCAAGAGACGGAGTTGCAACAAGAAACCCACCATTACAATTAGCCTTACACAAATTTCCTTTACTTCAAGCAATTCATTTCCGAGCAAAATGCTTTTCTTGTCATGATTTTGTGCAAAAAGGGCTTCAAAGTTCAGAACAAGTGGAACCATATTTCCCAAAGTAAGAATCAATAACATGACAAAGGAGATTGAGGAAACCATATCAGGATTTCTTTTCACATGGTAGAGTTGCAAACCCAGAAAAACACATGCGAGTGTTGTGCAAACTAGAATCATTATGACCTCCTTATCTACTTTCTTTAAGGTTCGTGATGCTTCTGCTGTGTAAAATGCAGCAGAAGTCAAATCCAGTTGTTTGAAGTAAAGAGGATCCGAATTTTCTCGTGTGCTTACTATACTTCCTCTAATGTAATCTCCATTTTTGTTTGTATCAAGTGGTGGGAACTGAAACTTGACCATAACCTCACAATCCAGAGAATTTGTTGATGGGATTTGGTTCTTTGAGCCAAGATTTCTGCAACCTACCATACATAAGCTTCCAGCTTCAGCATCATAAATTCCCTCAGCTAAAACATTCAATGCCTCAGTTACATTTGTCGTTGTGTTTAACATAGATTTCTGTGCACCTAAACTGGCATTAGGTAGTAGATTCATGCTGATTTTGTAGCTAACATTGTACAAGCCAGTGCTGTGTGAATTTGGAGAACTATATGTGGTTGTATAGGTGGAATTAGAAGTAAAGGTTCCCTCTGAGTTCAACTGTTGGATCTGATCATTGACAACCAATGGAGCAGAATAACCCCATGCCACTCTCCTCTTAGAAATTCTAACCGACATGTCAAATCTCATGTCCGAAGAATAAACATCTGGGTACCTCACTCCCTTGTTCTTATGAGGTTCTTGTCTTGGGCACATCTTTCTCACTCTGTCAAGTAGGAAATACTCATACTTTGTGCCAGAAATTTCAACTATACTGTTTTGAACACTTCTGAAAACAATCCTCTTGAAATAACCGGAATCCCCCACAGTTTTGTTGCTCCAAATCTGACCCACAATGCTGCTTGCATCATTCATGGACCAAATCTTTGGAAACCTCAAGCTTATTCTAGTTGAGCAATCACCCACATGAACACTCGCCATTGATTCTTCCATTCCCAAGAAATGGCAACCAACTATGTAAAGTTGGTTCTTTTCCTCATCCCACCACCCTTCTCCAACTAAGGTAGCATTAGGATTGAAAGACCATCTAGCACCACCACTACTACGAAACCCAATCAACACTCTCACCCTTTGCTTAACATCTAAACAAACCAATTCTTTCAGAGACATAATATAAAGCAATTGGTTTGCATCCCCCCAAACAGGACTGCAATTCTTTGCAGAGCTGCACTCACTTTGGTATAGCAGATCAAATTTTCCATTAATCATTGGAGAAATGTTTGAGCAAAAACTAGCCGGATTAATAGATAAACCAGGTACTACTTCACCTTCATCGGAATTCTCCTTTTTTGCTTCTTTTGTATCCAAACTGAAGTCATAATCCATTCTTGGAAAAATAAACAAAGAGATGGGTTCGAAATAACTCACCTCATGCCGAGGACTCAAACTCTCCAAGCTTCCAGTAACCAAAGTAGAAATATTACTCCTCGAATTAACAACATTGTAAAGCTTGAGAACAACCTCCAATCGTTGCATGCTATAGCCAGTCCCTGATCCAACCATGCAAATCATCCCAGAAGATTCTGACCAAAACCCATCAAGAGTAAACGTTATTGAGCTTGGAAAACGCTTACGGTTCTTCAATCTTTTTCCACGCGTGAAGTTTCCTACACGGTAATAGGAGCTGGCACTTCTCACTATCAAGTTAAGTCCAACTTTGTGTATGCCATAGACATCGGTTTCATACACATTCTTGAACCGAAGGGTAACTTGTTTCTGTCTCAGTTTCTGGAAGGTGTCAGCACCAACAATTTTGTCACCACCAAGGTAGTAACCAACTTGGAATGGACCGTGTGGGAAGTCTTTGAATTTGGACTCATTGGGGGTTGAGTTTGGAACCACAGAAGCACAATGATCTGTGTAAGAAGCATGAGATGAGAAAGTGTTAAGGGAGATGATGGAGAAAAGAAACAATGCAAGAGGGTCCATGATCAGGGTAACCAGCATTTCTATGTAAAAGAGAGATGAATTTGAAGTAAAGAATCTTGAAACTGTTTGATAGAACTTAGAATTGTGAGCATGTATATATCCTTTCCTCCAACTATAGAATAAATCAATTAATTATAAGGTATTATTTCTTTCAAATTTACTTCAGCTTACACGTGAATTTTTAAATGTTCTTATTAATAAATCAAACCAAAATATATTAGCATGGTTCTAATATGCGATTTGTATTTAATCTTGAGAATTGTGATGTAAAATGAATTTGCATGTTGATGACGATAATTGATTTTCCATATCTGTTTAATTTGTATTTTATTAGGAGTTAACCTGCTGACAGCTTGGTGAAAGCTTTCCTTGGTTTTCTTTTTCTTTTTCTTTTTCATAAGCTTTATGAGATCGAGTGAACGATTTTTGACTCTGAA
>Ga0209389_1002635_pt1 | contig 13932 bp, 5 predicted proteins | sample CowpearedBW_FD_187526 | JGI IMG/M metagenome (GOLD analysis project Ga0209389, IMG submission 187526) | Root nodule microbial communities of legume samples collected from California, USA - Cow pea red BW (SPAdes) (version 2) | ecosystem: Host-associated > Plants > Roots > Nodule | place: USA...
AAATTTGTATTACTTAGTTTTTTATTATTATTATTATTATTATGCAAGGTTAAAGTAGTAGTTTTCATATTTAATAGTAATTGAAATAATTTATTAATTTGTTTTATACAACAAAATATTGAAAAATTAAATAATTTAAAATAAAAATAATTAAAATTTAATATATTTTAATTTTCTGAATTTACACATTTATAAATATATGTCTTCACATATTAACAATTTTTACCAATATGAAAATAACATTTTTATTGGTTGGGATTTAAACAATAACTTTGGGAGTGAAAATAACCCATATGTTACAAAAGTACATTTACTATGTATTTCTTTTAGATCATTTGAATCATAATTTTTCTCTTCTATCTCACTTTAGATTTTTTAAGCTAGTCACAAAAGGTATTTTTGTTGTATCTAGGTTGAGTTGTTCCGAAGGTAATATTCAAAATAAAATTTCTTTTAAGAAAATTTTTTAATTTGATCGAGAGAAGTAGGTTAATGGTCTCACAAAATTAAAAGTTTACCATAAATATTGACAGGTATACCTTAGATAAAAGAATGGAGTAATGATATTTTTACAGAAAAGTTACAGATAATAGCTCTTCTATTACCTTCTGTATCCATTTGCATATTATATACAAATTTATAAAAAATCTATATAGAAAACTTATTTTTTATGACTATTTTATACTCGTAATGTGTTGTTAAATAAATGTAATGCGTGTATCATTAATAGAAAGAAATGTGACCTCATGGTCCAACTTCAAAAGTAAGGATAGTGTTGTTAGACTTTGTTAATCACAGAAGCGTGTGAAAGTCTGGTTGATATTCATTTTTTGTTTGAATAAATCTAAGTAAAGGCCATTTAAAAACCGTCAATGTAGCGAACCTATCCTTTTCCAATTACAAAATCATTGCATTGGCCTACCATGATTTTTTATTTGACCTAACCTAACTTTAGAACGAACCATGGAAGTTGATGTTATTCATTGAAAGAGGGAACATTTATTCTGGTATAGATAATTCACTCCTCTTGATTTAAACCACACACACAAATGATAAGAAAGAAGATTCATGGTTATTCGTATATGTCACAATGGCAGCACAGCACATATATATATATATTGTATCAACACAACTGAATCAATCTCAGCCTCCTTTTTTCATCTCGGATAAGTACATACATAGATACATAGATATAGTGTTTCCATTATGATGATGCAGAAGAGCCTAATAGGAGAGAAAATAAGATGAAATAGAGTGGAATGGTGGAAAGCATGAAGAAGAAAATGATTGTATAAATGGTTCCTAAGCTTTTGCAGCTACTGCAGTCTCAGCCCTGGTGGCTACTATCTGTTCATATAAATCTCTTATCTTCAAACCAACGATGGTTTGGAAGAGACCTGTGCCATTGTTGCTGCCGGGGAAATCAGCATGCTTCAACATCTGTTGAGTAACCTCTCCATAGAACTTCGTAGAGAGGTTGCTCAGGTGACTCTCAACGTATATTAGTTCATCTAATCTGTCAAATTGTCCATCCATTTCTACAACTGACACCTGTTGCACACAAATACAAACAAAAATATAAGTTCATACCTAAGCATGCATGCATGCAAGCAACAACATCTCAGATTGTGTGTAAAAAGCCTGTGAATTGAACCAGCTCATTAGATTTTCAATACTACTTTTCAAACATTCTATAACTTTTTTTAATATTCCATTATGCAGTAGACTTTGTTCAAATAGTAAGTGTTCTGGTACATCCAATAGTTACACATTACTTAAGAGTCGAGGTCAAAGAAAGCTTAAATACGTTTTTTCGCTTCAATCTTCTGATAAGTCTTTTAATGAGAAAACAGTGATGAATTTCAAACTCCAAAACAGACAATACCTCATATGCGATGATTCATTCTATAGATGCATTAAAGTCATTGTACAGTTCTTTAGATATTTTTAAACAGCTTTTTGATTGAAATTGAAGCTTTGTTCATATAAAATTTCATTTTCAATTAGAAAACAACTGTAAAAGTTCCAAAAGAAAAGTTGTGTCAAGCATATATGGAGAGTAGTTTGTACCTCATTTCCGTAGTAAGTGTCTGGTCCATAGGAGAATTTGATGCCAGGGTAGGAGCATGTAAGCTTCCTTCCACATGGAATCCATGAAATGGTAGAGCCCTCATCGAACAAGTAAACTGGACTGAAGAAATTAACTCCCTCTTTCTGTATCAATCTCACTCTTAAAATCTTACCCTCATTGTCATCTGGAATCAGTTGAGTTGGCAACACTTCTATCACAGCATCTGCATATTGCTTTTGTGGATCTGTGAAAAACAAGTGCAGAGGTTAACTTATACATCAATAACTACCATTGACACAATAATAGAAGTTCTAGTTCAAAAACAGTGTTATGATTGTTTGTGATGAGTTGGAAATCTTAATTTATTATTACCAATGTATGCTTCAAAATCAGGCTTTCTTGCTTCAATGCTAGCCTTGATGCTTTCAAGACTGTGTCCACGCTCTGCCATGTCTCTCTGAAATATTTGAAAAATATTAATGGTTAGTTCACAGCAATGGAAAGAATGTAAGAAAGCTATTGAATTATTATATCTTTAAAAATTACCTGAATTTTCCAAGCGAATTTCACCTCATTGCTAATGTCTAGGTAGATGCTAAAGTCCAAGAGGTCTCTGACGCGGGAATCAAACCTGCATGCAAGGAGGAGTTTCTATATCATACTCACAATCAAATAAACTGATAAGATGCTAGACAATATTACTACTGGTTTATTCAACAACTACTCGAGAAAAAAGTATTATAATGAAATATAAGACTAGGGAGAGAAACATAGAGAAAGGGAGAGAAAAACTTTATTAAGATGATTAAGAAACTTAGCCATATTAGCGGAAAGAGTCATCGTAATGGTCATGTATTCAGTGTAGACATGAAAGGTTGGATTAATCGTTATTTTATTTCCCTTTAATGTAAACTTCAAATATATAATTATGGTGTTTTTTTCACACTCTTTGAGTGTGAAACGGGTAAAAAGATGAGAGATAAAAAAAAAGGTGAAAAATGAAAAATTCCATGTCTTGAAGAAAGAGAACAGAAACGATATAAAAGTAGTCAAAATCCTTCTAATATTTTATCTAGTTCAGAACTATGAAAGTATCGAAGTCAAAGAAGATTAGAGTAACAGTGAATAGTACGAGAAAAAGATTAACAGTGAGTAGTATCAAAAAAGAGCAACAGTGGATCCATGTTGGCCCCACCATATATCGCGAAGGTTAGAAAGTCACTACCAAATTCCTCAGCCATACAATCAAAGAAAAATAGATAAGGTATATCAGCTTAACAACTCGTGTCACATTTCATTCCACACTTCACAACCCCTTTGAATCAGAACAGAAAAAGTTAGAGAATTTCAACATCCCCAACTCAACCCAGTTTCTGAAGATTCACCATGCAACACAATCAACCATTAATCAAGTTTCAATTCATACAAAAGAAACATCATGAGTATATGAACTTACATTGGGTGCAAACCTTCAATGACTAAGATTTTGGGAGGTTTAATGAGCTCAGGGGGGTCCAAGAGACCAGTGACATGGTTGTAGATTGGTTTTTGAACAGCAATTCCATCTTTGATTGCTTTAACTTGTTCATACATGAGATCAAAATCATTGGCTCTTGGGTCAAGAGCAGTGACACCCTTCTCCTTTCTGCCAGTTCTATCCAAAGAGTGGTAATCATCCAAGCATATAACAGTGGTGGTGTCACTGATGAGAGTGTTGGAATCAGGGTTGCCACCCTTTGGAGGTTCTGCAGCTCCTCCAAACACACTGGTGAGCCTCCTCATGAAGGTACTTTTTCCACAACCTGAATCAGCAGCAAGACCAATCACCACTGTCTGTTGGTCACTGGCTGCACATGTTATCACATAGCTTCTGCCACTGTTGCTGCCCCTCTTGCTGTTCCTCCTGCTTGTGGTGTAGAACACTACCTGCTTTTGGTGAAAACTCAGCTGTGTTTTTGATGGGGTTGAGATGGAGCAGTTTGTGCTCAGAGATTGTGTTGAGTACACAGTGCAAGCTGCCATTTTTTTTTTTTTTTTTTGCTCTCTTTCCCCCTGTAGAGAATTTTCAGAGAAGAGATGTTGAAGTGGAGGGTTATTAAGGAAGTTACATTCCAAGAACAAGTTTGGAACACATATAAAATATGAGGTGGAACTAAAACCAAAACAAAAGGCAGTTAAGCAGAAAAAGAAAAAAAAGGGTATTTTCCTGTTTGAGTTTCTGTGACTACCCCTTGTTTTGGACAACCTTTGAATGATACAAGAGGTAGTGCCTTATCAAAATCAATCTGCAACAAAAGGGTATAGTTGTCTTTGTGTATTTTCCCATAAGAAAATAATAAACTGTGACTAAAGCTACACCAGATATTTTTTTTGCATTATTTGAGTTATTAGAAAAAGGAGAATTTGATCAGATTATGACAGACATGAATGAAGAAATTAACAAACATGGAAGGCTTGTTTAGCTGAGTGGCTGGTGCAGCTTGGATATTTGATATGACACGTGGCATGAGTTTAGTGGGTGTTTGAGGATGAGGGATTAGGGGTGTAGAGTGAAGTAGATTTCAAGAGGAGAGTATGCCATCCAATTCTATCTTTGTCTCTTGGTCTCTACTAGTCCTTGTTGTGTGTGTGTGTGCAAATAAATGTCTCTTTTTTTTCTTTCCTTTCTTATTTTTGATCAAGTATGTGTGAAGTGTGAACCCTTGCTATAAAAACAAGGAGGAGGACTATGATTGATCAAGGACCACATTTTTTTCTTCCACAATCTCACTAAAAGATGTGGTTAGGTGGTGGTAACAAAAGTATATGATATAATGCCTCAAACCAGAAAACGTGAAGTTTAATCTGATATAGCCATTTTAAGAACCACATGGTGAAATCAATATGCTGCTAAAAGTGATGGAATCATTTATCAGTAATATGTGTGATGTGTGTTTCTCAGGGTTCTGCTACCTCATTGTGTTGTGTGTATCATATGGGTAACTTAGAAACCGAAGAAAACATTACTACCAAATCACTTGTTAAAGGCTTAATTAAGTTTTAAATATCTTATAAATTTGAATATTTTTAATTGACATATGTTAACTTTTTTTTGCTTTATTAAATATTTAAAATGTTTTTCGTTTTTATATGTTTGAAATCCAATTATAAATTAAAACTTCTACATTCAATAAAAAAAATGAAAAGATTAAGCAAGATTTAAAAAAAAAAGTTCATAAGTAATGTTTTGAAGAGATCTCATAATCCCTTATGGTAAATCTACTCTTCTTGATACTACAATTTAATTCAAGTTAGAATACTAAATAGTCTAGAATCATAATTATCCACGTAAAAGTCAATCTAGGAGGAGTTTTGAGAATATACACCCGATCTTTAACATCAATCTTCATTGTTAGCATTGAAAAATGAAAACGAATTGTATTTTAAAAAATGAAAACATTAATTAAAAAAACACTCATTGGTAGAATAATACCAAATCCGTTGAGAACTTGTTTATTCACAATAATATTATTGTAACAATTCTTGAGAGAAGCTTCAAATTTTCTTGATTTAATAAACAGACACTTTAAAGTCAAAAGACAAACGTGGATCTTGGCATCAAATGGTATTAGCGTCTGTTTGGCTGATGATGTTCGATGACAGTTAGAAACATTGCGTGCGTATGTTCCACCGTTATTAAAGAAACTCTCAGCAAAAGCTTTACGAAGTTGTTCAACCAGTTAGTCTATATATGCTGGTCATTTTTCAACCAAGCTAATATATATATATATATATATATACACATTTCTTTGACTTTGAAAACTTAAAGAAGGGGTCTTCGACATTTGCACACGGACGCTGAGAGTTGCATGCTTTGGCCCATTGACGACATTCCAGTGGAAGTCAATTTGGTTTACTCAAGATCAACATATTATATATTTATAAACATTTTGCCGACTCTTTTGTCGTTGTACTGCCATCAATTTAAAATGTAAAGGTTAGTGCGCATTTTTTACTTTTGAATTGTTTAAAACGCAAGGTTTAGCATGATTCGAAGTTCTGAAGTACGTCACAGATTTAAAAACATTTTGGGTTGATCTACGTACACTAAACCATTGGCGTTTACTACCAAAGGAAAATGGTTTGAGCATGTTGCCTTATCTCCCATTTGCGAATGTGGAAACTATTATAAATTTGGCATACCAGAAATGTATACTATGCAAAGTTTGGTACGAGAAGTAGCATTCAAGTAGCATTACTACAAATACTTGGGCTTTCCCGCGGAGAATTTTCTTGAATATCTAAATAAGTATTTATTAAATCGACAACATGATAGTTCTTTCTGACATTTGAACTGGGGTTATCTCATGCACTAAGGTCTTTACTTAGGTGGGGAAACGCAAACTCCCAGCAGAGATTCAAGGTGATAACAACAGCGTAGTTTGAAGGGAAACGAAAATGTCTTTTTAACGAAATTTGAGTCCACCATTTCTGTTTTAATTTTGAAGTATCGAAATGTCGAGTTAATGTAAATGTTTGATATGTTTTGTTTTCCTTTTCGGTAAATATTAATATGCACGTCAATGTCTGCGTTTCTATTAGTATTAATAAACGTGTAAATGAAAAAAATAAAGACAATTTATCTTCTTCCTCGACAAATAATTGTAATTAAAAGAAAAAAAATGTTATTGGCAAATAATCTTCCGATACGAAGCCATGGAGACCATAAAAACCAAATAGTGTTTATCGTGAGGTAAGAATGTAACTTTCGTAGACACAGTAACGCTTACCCACGAGCCACAGAAAACCAGATCTCATTTGCTGGTGCGGCTGGTGGCGTCCAGCTTTCTTGCTTATTCAATTCTTTTTATCGGCACAGTTTTATTTTACCTTTTTTATGGTTTGCATAAAAATCTGAATTTGACATCAACATAATACTCTAAACTGAATATTGAGGAGAAGAAACATAAACAAAATTCTAAACTGAATTTGATCATGATAATACTCCCGTACTAAAATGGGAAAAACCGAAACAATACGTATTAACAAACATTTTTCGAACAACACGGATAAATATAAAGTGCTGCAGGTAAGTGGATGCTCAACTCATCCCCACCAAGAAAATGTAACTAATTAAATTATCGAATATGTGTGCGATAACCGTGAAACAGGTTATAGCTAGCAAGGTGTGACAAACATGCTGATAAGGATCCAACTCTTTGGTATGTGTCATTTGCCATTGAAAAATAAGTGTTACCCCAAACGCACGATTAGTCGTACGAAAGTAAAAACAGATTTAATCACGGACAATAATACGAGTGATTTTACCCTTTTACTGGAGAGCTATCTTTTTTAAGGCGCATCAAAACTGCAATACAACTACAATAATACTTCACAGAAAATACACTACATATCTGCCTATCGAAGGCAGATTCTCTTTTTAGCGGAGGAAAATACATTACACAGTATAGTACAAGCTAAACCCAGGTACAGTGACTACAAAGAACACAACCAATATTACACACGAAGATATTGTATGACAAAATTAAGAGGATAGACAAAAAGAATATGCTAAGAAGCCACACTGGGAAGTGACAACACTATCAAAGCCGTCGGATCAAAATCCTGAGAACAGTCTCACTTATGCCCTCGGAAATACATGTATATTTTCTGCAGACACAATCGAAAAGGAAACAACCATGTTAAACACGTATTCTATAATACTTCGTGGGCAAGTCAATGAAGCTGAAGTAAAAATATGCATAAAAAAAGCTATGACTGTCTTTGGCTAATTGTTGGTGTAGTCCCTAGTTAGTTATAGCCAGAGATCGCAGTTAAAAGAAATAAAAATTGTATCTTCTAATCATCCCATCCCCCAATGTTTCAAAACCAGACTAGACCATTTTGAACTATATGCACAAAACAGAGGTTAACCTTTTCATTTTCCAGTTTGGTTTAAGCATATCCCCAAATCTCGTTCTTTTGCCCCCATTAGGATTACTTAAATTCTTCTATTAGAACACTATGATAATCAAACTGTAAACTTATACTCCTTCAATCCATCTCTTTTATAAATCTTGTAAAACATAGTTAAATCGAGTTTCAGATGGTTCACAAATAATTTAGTTAAGGCATTTTCTTTTTTTACTGCTTATTAACTTTAAAAATCTAAAAGTAATTTGGGAAGAAAGACAAAGGAAAAAAAGAAAATGAGTTCATCTTAGGACATGGAGATCAAAGTTTTGAACCAGTCAATATAACTAAAATCAAAACTAATGCTGAAAAAGGCCACACCCCCCAAGAAAACTGAACAAGGTCATTCCAGTCATATATAATCTATTTAACAATAACAAAACTAAAGGCCCACACCACTTTTTATAAATTAATGAAATTATTTAAACAAATTTTATGAGTGATTAAATTATTTTTTATTCAGTCAAGAGTATTTAAGATTTTTATAACACGTACAGTTAAATTATTGTTGATTTTTATATCTGCATGTAATATAACATTTTAAGTATATCTATATTTTATTGTTGAATAAATAACTTTTAGTTATAATAGGTAAATTCAATTGATATAATTAATATCTTTCAAAATGTTTAACAAAAATTAATAAACAAATAATTTATATGATATACTTTTACTAAAAAAACAATTATAAAGTGTTTCTTCACTAACAAAAATAAAAAATTTAAATTGCATAGTACAAAACATAGATACGTCATTAATAATTTTCATTCATTTTTACATAGTAAGAGGTTTGAGTTTTATAGGAAAATATAATTGTTGTTTACATACACGGAGATAAAAAGTTCAACATAATATTTCTCTCTATTTGATGGAGTATCTATAGATTTCTTGATATTGAAAGTAAGTTATATCTAAAGTTATAGTTCACTTCCACTTCAACCAGTCACTTTTTGACAGATAATATACAATAATGAAGATAAAAAGATTTTATTATAAATATTTTTAAAAGATGATTTTATATTCAAACACATATTTCATTTTAAAAATTAATATCTATATTTTGAGGAGAAAATAGCTATACATGTTTAATCAAATTAAGTGAACATCATTTCCTTAAGTAATTTATTTAAGAATATTTAGGCATTTGTTTGCCAATAAACATGGAAAACACAATATCATCTTCAATTAATATTTGAGATTTCTTTTTCCTTTAAAAAGCAATTTGAGATTTTCATAACTACATGGAATTAAACTTTTATTTATTTCTATGACAGCATAAAATACTTTATAAAATAATATATACATCATTTATTTTTAAAACTATAAGAGACATATTTCTCTTTGTATTATAATTTTAGGAAGGACTTTTGCTTTTGAACTTACATGAGTAAATCGTTAATTAGAAATGATTTATATTAGAAAATAATATTAAATTATTTCTTCATTAGTGTAAAATAAAGCAAGTACAAGTGTATCACCAATATTCTTCAATACTTGATATCTCCCACAAATATAACTGACATTAATTCTTAAGTTACGGACCATCAAAAGTCAGCAACTCGCTATTGATAAAGTATTATATACAATTTACAATAAATAATACATAAAAAAATCATGTAGTTGCTACCATAAATCGTGTGTTTTTCCTGATGTCAGTCCTTTATTAGTAAAACAGCATTTTATTATTCTCATTCTTAATATTGTTGGACCTCAACTTTCTTTAATACATTGAGAAAATTCAAGTTTTGATGAAAAGATTAGATTAGATGAGTATACAACAGTGATATTGAAAGTGATTTCACCCATTATAATATAAAGGTATATATTTTTAATCATATTATATTAAATTTAAAATGGCCAGGCACTAGTTCATCATTTAAAGTAACCCCCCGCGAGTCTGTTGTTTATATGCGACAACGCCATATAAACCACAATGAAATAAAAAATTTAAAAGAAAAAAAAGAAGTTCTAAGGTTATTTCGTGGGAATAGAAAAAAGAGAATTCAAATCAATGGAGATGTCCCTTACCTGGAGTACCCATAAGCTTAGAAGAGCCTCCAAGCAAAACATCCCGAATCCAATCAAATAGAAAATCTGCAACAATACAAAAGATTCGTACCATCAAACAAGTAAGCACAGGGAAAAAGTATAAGAAAATTGATTTTACCTACATTATAGACCACAAATTCAAAATAACAAAGGGATAGGATTTTTTCATTTTTCCGGCTACTTTAACATTTGATAAATGAAATCAAATGTTTTTTTTCCACCCGTCCTTTGATAATTCACGGCACCTAAACTGTTGTGTGAAAACATAACACAACAGCAAGCGCAGACTTTACCTAGCCTTACTGAAAGCTGAGCAGCACTCAATCTATTTCAGTAAATGTCCAATTCCCGCAAATTTTATATCCTGATCCTTATGACAATCATTCTCTATTCTCAGACAAAGTCAATCAAACCATCATTACTTCAACATTCTCCAACTCCCCATGAAACTTAGTGCAAATAAATTGCACACGACATCATAATTCTGAGGGAAGAAGACGTATTCAACCATCATGCAAATATTATTTGAAACAAAACACTTAACCATATCAATTGCAACCTTAGAAAATAAAATGCTCATGGCTCATTAATATTAAATTATGATATTATAAAACATAGCTAACAATTTCACCCATCACAAAAATAGTTATGTGTACATGGAATACAACTTACCCCAACCAATACATGGTCTGAGAAGACATCAATTGCAGCAAGGATGCCCCTGAAATGTAAAATGAATTAATTGAAATGTACCTAAAACGAAATATACTCGTGTATACATTTACTAATACAAACGACTAAGGAAAAGGGTGACAGAAAAAAACTTGTTGATAAATTTATGAAGGGTTTGATCATTCTTAGAATCCAGCAGTGTTTTCTTCCCCATCTCAATTTGAATGATATGACAAAATACCAATAAACATATAAAAACACTATGATGTTCATTGCTTGCATATGCCTACATAATGGAAAAAACTGGCCCAAACAAACCTCCAGAAAACTTACAATTTCCTATCATTCCCTTACACTCATGTGTTTTAAGGGCATTTTTTCAAACAAGCTGAAAAAGAACCTTTGGTTACAAAACATCCAATTTTAGCAAAACTTCCTCCATCATACAAAGAAAAAGCCTATCACTAGTACAAACCAGTACAGTCTTGGAACGCAAGCTTTTAAAATTTCCATCCTTGGGGTGACTTAGCTTTTAAACCATTTTATTATCAGCACTTGCTTTTAAACCATACTTTATTCAAAAAGTACACACCCAATAGCAACCAGATAAAAGAAAAAGAAAAAAAAAAAAAAAAATTCACAAAATTTAAGTGAACTGTGTAATACAATTTGTAGGACTTACGTCAATGATTTCCCATGAAAAACAACTGGAGGGGCGATTGCAGCAAATATGCAAAATGCAATATGAAGCTGCATCAAGCCAAAATAATAAAAGAATTAATGACACTATCTCGGTAGTATGAAGCAAGTATAATGTAATATAGATTAACATACCAAGTAGAACATGAAAAACCAACCAAACTTCAGTGCACTATCCGTCCTGCATATTAGAGACAATCATGAGCTCGAACCATTTGCACAACCAACTGCCTATTCTAATCAGATTATTTAAGAAAAATAAGCACTGTGTTAATACCAGCTTCCAGAGAGAGATTGTAAAAATTAATAATCAATTATATCCAGGAAAATAGATTTTTCACAAAAAAAATGCACTAAATTATGAAGTCTCTCTTGCCTGTAACAAACAAAGAGACCCTGTACTACACCTAAATCGTTTTGTGCTTAGGTGGTGCTGATATGCTTGTCAAGGTAAGGACTAGGAAAGAACAACACAGCTTACCTCATTGCACGATAGAGAGGCCTGTACCAAAGAACATATGAAAGGGGAACACCCATTAGGGCATATATCACCGCAAGGAAAAAAATTTTAACACCTGTACATTGTCAGCTTCGCATTAAGGTCCAACTCACATCAATAAACTAGATAGTTGTAAATATACCAAGTTTAGAAGAATGAGCTTACCACCGCCTCTGATCCAACAGACAATTACAGCAACTACATTAAAAACAAGGCAGAGAACAATTCCTGCCAAGATACCACATAATAAGTGGAAGAAAAATAATCAGATACATATAAGTTTATAAAGGAGCCTAGGACGTGGGAAAAAAATAAGGAAACCTACAGGGGACGTTTGTGTTTACAACTTACAAGTGTGTCTATGAAGTTAAAAGTGTCTATAAACAAGGAATGCATTTTAAAAAATTATTAGTGAGGCTCTTGATGATTGCAACATAAAACACTCCTAGCACCTCTTTCTACTAATATGTTTGGACTGATGGAAAGTAATAGAATGCAGAGGAATAAAATTTAAAATGATGGAGTTCACGACATCCAATAGCTATTTTTCTTCCCTCTAATTTGGGGAATGTGTAATTTATTTTTCTTAACCATCCCAGTTATTTCCCACATTATGCAACGCAAATTTTCCTCCAATCGTTAATAAAATATCCAATTCACAGTAAAGTATTTTTCAATGTAGTCAAAATCATGATTCAGATTGAAGAACTACATGATTACACAATTTCATATCACTCTGATTCATGGTTACACGAAGAATTCAAAATTTGCAGATGGCTTCAATCTACACATAAAATTGCACATATGTACGAATGGACAGCCTTTTACAAGTTAGGTTTCACATGTCAGATTCTCGACTTATTAGAGAAAAAACAGATTGTGTTCCGGAATTTTTCATTCTATACAATCCTTCATTAGATAATCTAAGTATAGCCCCAAGTTATGATTACGAGAAAAACACTTCTATTTGGCAGAACTACCAGAAGCACTAAATACTAAATAAAAAAGAAGACACATAATAATAAGTTATACTACCCAGTAACCAGCATGTAATCCACGAACCTTGTAATGAATAAATAGAAAATATGTTAGCCATCATACCTAACCAACTTGCAAAGGCCAAATATTGCAGCCTCTGAGCATGAACTGGTATCTCATTTGCAATATCATGGTGAATGATTGGGAAAAGTGGAGGCCAATTCTTATCATCAACAGGAACACCAGCTGATAAGCATATTTATTTTTCAAACAAGAAAAATATGTTATTAACTCAGCATAAATATAGACACAATTGAAGGGCCAACATGGTGAGGTTTTGTCATTCACCTCTAGAAACAGCCTCTTCTCTTTTTTTTATTTCCTACAGATGCATTTTCAAAGGGTCATAAAATCAACAAAAAAGTATAGGATAAAATTAACAGTGGCAAGAGCAAGACTTGTACAATCAATCAGCTAAGGGAATATAGGTATATCACTGTTGATGACATCAACAAAAATAATGCTTAATTGTAAATAAAATCTACCTTCTCTCTCCGTTTTAAATCTGCTTCCCAAGCTGCTAGCTCTTGACCTTTTTTCTTCGAGTCCTATAAAATATCATGGAGAATAAAATCAGCCCATCCAAAAATAATCTTACAGTCTTAAGAGAAAGTCTCTGAATTAGCAATGACATTACATTTGTAGTATCCAAAGGAATATCAACTGTAGCATCATGTCTTTGACCATAGCCCAGTGGTTCAGATGCTACTGGTGGACTACGTGCACGATTCTGTAAGAACCAATAGCATGAAAAAAAAACACACACACACCGTGAATTAAATCAAACAATAAACATTAAATATGAAGCCTTCAAAACTAGAAAATTGCACAAGAGATGACAGTTATAATGTCAACGTTATTTCACAAATGTGTTCCAAAATGAGAATTTAAAGTTAGTTCGTCAGAATTTACAAGGTCTTCAACTAACTAAATATCTCTTGTAAACACACAT
>Ga0209389_1002637_pt1 | contig 13925 bp, 7 predicted proteins | sample CowpearedBW_FD_187526 | JGI IMG/M metagenome (GOLD analysis project Ga0209389, IMG submission 187526) | Root nodule microbial communities of legume samples collected from California, USA - Cow pea red BW (SPAdes) (version 2) | ecosystem: Host-associated > Plants > Roots > Nodule | place: USA...
ATATATATATATATATATATATATATATATATATATATATTATTTTTTACAATTTAGATATCAGGTTGTGACTATAAAAAAATTATTAAATAAAAAAAATAATTAGTATAGTGACTAATTTAAATATTAATTTATAAATTAAAATTAATAGTTTCTAATAAATAAAAAATTATAAATAATTTATGAATTATAATTTAAATTTGTCTTTAAATTATAGATAATTTATGAATTATCAATGACTTTTAGTTTCTATATGAAGTTTAAATTTATTTGCGACTAATTATATTTTGCTTCTAAAATTAATTACTATTTAATGATTTTTTAGTGTATCATTTATTTCAATTATTAATGTTATAAAATATAAATTTAATTTTTAAGTTTCATTTATATTATCCTTTTCCTTCTTTTTTCGATCACTATAATTTTTATCACAATTGTGAATTTTATCATGTCAATCTCATCACAATAATAAAATAAATTCTATTTTATGTACACTAAAAAAAATCTCAGTCTAAATACTTCATACAAAATAAGGGTGCTAAACTGACTCGTTTAGTCTTGGTATACCCTTGACCCGTCAAAAACAGGTCGGTGCGGACCGGTTCAACACCAACAAATTGGCCAAAAAATGCAACTCATCTTGTGACAGGATGAGTTGTCGGGCTGACCTATCACTTCTTTTAAAAAAAAATTAATTTGTATATATACTTAGAATAAATTTTAAAACATATTTAACCATATAAATATTTTATAAGTTTTAAATTGATTAATTTATATTTTTAATTGGATAAATTAAAATAATTATTACATTTACATATTAAATTACTCTATTATATAATTAATAATTGAAACTTAATTTGTAAGTGTTAATTATTTAAAAAATAATAGTCTTGCATATTTACATTTTTACAAAAACATAATATAGAAAATTAAATATTTGTAATTAATTTTATTTTAATTTTTAATTAAAAAAAAGAAAAACGACCAAGGGCGGGCCGATATAATACGGGCTAGCAGATTGAAAATTGCAACTCGATTCACTCTGTTTTAGGACTATGGCAGTCTAGCCCGCAAACCATAGTCTATTTTGACATCCCTAGTAGAAAGTGGTGAGTTTGAATCATTATAATATTAAAAATATATTTTATTCATTTTTAAATATATTTTTAGAATAGTATGAATTTTTAAATTATTTAAAATTTAAAATTAATCATAAATTATTTATATTGATGGTAAGTTTATTTTTAGTTGATTTTTATTATTTATAATTTAATTGGGAGGTTGAGGTCTAACCTAGCTTAGCTCAAGTTTACTTAGTTTGGTTTAAGCTTAATTTGACCTGACCAAACCTTTCACAACTTAGACTCAACTTGATTAGATCTTTCTTGACATAAACTCAACCTAATATCAGTCAAATACAACTTGATCTGACTTCAACTCAAAACAATTCAACCTAACCTAGACTCAACTTAAGTTTGGCTATACTCGACCAAGCTTCACCTGGTCCAAATCACCCTAACTTAAGTTAGGCCTGACAAGGTCCAACATGGGGTTAGTCCAATGTAGACTAACTTGGCTTGACCTAACTTAGTCATAACTTGACTTTGGCCAAACTCAATCTAATTCAACCTAATCCGAGTTATCCTGATTTGGGTCCAACTTGCTTTGGATCATATAATGTGGGTCTAATCTGACCTTACCTTTACTAATTATGGCCTAACTTCACTTGGACCTTACGTAACTCAATTTGAAGTAGGTCCAATGACCCATCTCAGCCTTGAATTGACCAGACATGGACTCAACCTATCCTTTGTCCAATCCAACTCAACACAAACCAAACCCAAGTTGACTCAATGTAATGTGGGTCAGACTCCACTTGGCACAACTTGGGTCTAGCCTAACTTGGCTTGGCAAAGTTCCAATTTGGCTTGACTTTGGTCCAATGTTACCAACTTAGCATGGTCTTCACTTGACCTAACTTGACATGGATCCAATCTAACATTGTTTATACCAACTTAGACCCGCACTTAACCTAACCTAGATCTGACCCAACTTGCGTTCAATCTAACTTGATTCAATTAGCCTGACTTGACTTGCCTCAAATAAGACATTGACTCAACTTGACTTTTTCCTAGGCTTATCTGTCCCAAATTACATGGAACCTAACTCGATATAACATGGATTTGATTTGACTTTACTTTACTTAGATTTGATCTATCACAACAGGTCTTAAAATCAACCTAATTAACTTAACTTAATTTGAATTTGACCCAACTAAGTGTAATTCAACCAATTTAAAACTTAATTTTATCCTGTCCATATTGACGTGTGTGAATTTGAATATTTTTCATGCGAGTGAAAATAATCAGAACAATTACTAACTTTTTTTCATGTGTATATATAGTTTTTAAGACATATTTATTTGCATTCTTATTTAAAAATACTTTAAGAAATATCAATGAATTAACCTCAGGATACTAAACGTTTGAGAAAATATCACTTCCATGAATTATTTTTACGATTTCATTAGACTTTGGTGAAATTGACAACTGTATCTCTCATCATTTAGTACTAGCCCGATTTGTTATTGTTCATGGAAATTTTTGCAGATGAAAATCAACTTAAGGTATTAAATTTCAAAACAATGAAATTTAATTGAATCGATGAAAGTCAAACCATGTTCTACTTTAATTGCATGCACAGTATTAATTCCAAGGCCATTGTCATTTTATTCAACTTTGTTACTTCTGACACATTTTCTCTCTCTTCATTATTTTTTCTTTCTGCATGGCCTACTATTTTTCCCCCCTTAACCATTTTCACCCCCACAATCTAAACGTGTAGGTCCACCACATTAGAAAAAGAAAAAAAGGATTTAGTCAAGTTACATAATCATGAGAAAGATACATAATTAATTTAAAAATGGTAAATTTGGCAAAAGGTTAAGAATCCTATTTAATTCAAATTATAAAATTTTAGAAAAGACAAATGACGAAACAAACCCATGGTTTACTATCTATTTAACAGAATTTATATAGTATGTTGTACGTAAAAATCTCATTATAGTAATGCTATAAATTTAAGATTAAGTAGGGAAGAAAAGAAAAGGCTATGAAGAGAAAAATATTATCATCATGATCACACATATTAATTAGTAGTTAAATACAGTCCAAAATTTAGCTGGTAGAAGGTCTAGTCTAAGCAACAACATACCCACCAAACTAAAATCCTAGCCATCAAAGAATACAACTTAATGCAAATAATGTAGGGTGAAATGAGACTTTGAATGGTTTAAAAGAACTTTATAATCTTTTCTTCTTCTTCTTGGGAGATCTGTGACAATGTCTGATTCGTTTGTATTCAATAAATTAATGGATGGTAACAGCTTGCTGAGGCATAAAATAAGAATCCAAACAAATTGGTCCACTTGCTTTGTGCTTTTCTAGAAAAACCCTAAAAGGAAGAAGCATCACCATGTGATGCATCTAGGTACACATGTTGCTCAAAATATCTTTCAAATTTCCCCCACACAGATTCTTCTTCTTCCTTTGCAAATATACTTTTCTTTCTGCCTCTCTGTGAACTACCACTCACCAAATGTGTTATATGATTTTCTTGTTCTTGTTATTGTGGCATGTAATCAGAAATGCTTCAGTTTCTGAACCCTTTTCAGTCAAACAAGTTGGGTCCAGAGTGGAACGTATACCAAAATCTTTTAGGAATAGTTTGTCATCAAAAAAGAATAAAACAAAATTGCTCTTCTTTGTATCCGTTGTTCATTCCCTTTCACAAGCCATCATTTTTAGCTATATATTAATATTAGCCGAATTTCATTAAAAGATAATATTGTGTAAGTCATATATTTTGATATCACACATAAATTATATCACACATCAACACATCAATTAAAGATAAAACAATTTTTTATTATATAAATGAGTGAAAAATTTATTTTATAAATTAATTTTGTAAAATTAAATTACGTTTAAAGTTTATTTCTTAAGATTACAGAGTCATTTAAAACTTATTTAACAAATTTGTTGTTTATTAAATTTATTGTGTTACTCCAATCGGTATATAATGTATGTATTTTAATATGGCCACATTAATGAGTTATTTTAAATAAATTTGGATTAAGCTAAAAATTCTACCTTAAAACCAAACAATGGCAAAAATGACAGTTTAACCTAAATTTGAATATTATTAGTGAAAAACATGTTGTGAGTACTTTTCTAAATGAAAAGAGTACAACGTTTGTCAACGCTCTTATTCTTGTTATTCATAAAACTCAAACCAAACTTCCTTATCCCACCAACCACCTTGATGAATATTAGAAATATTCTGTTATAAAAAAAACATATATTTTTTCTTCTTGTTTTTTAACAGCCTACAGCAACATATTTCTATTTCATTGAATTTACAATCTTCAGTAAAATAAATTAATTAGAATGTTCCCCGCGTTTAATCCTGATGTCTGTCGGAATAAATGTTGTAGTGATAAAAAAATGTTAAAACATGTCCAAAACTGTACAAATTATATATTTAAAGGGTTAGCTTTATGTATAAATAAGTATAGTCAAGTATTAAAAATGTTAAAATCTGTCCAAACTGTACATATTATATTTAAAGGGTTAGGTTGAAATAAATAACTAAATGAATGAGATCTTTTTGTTATCAACATGGACGTTGTAACCCTTCTTATAATTTTCTAATCTTATTTTTTAGTTATGAGTTTGAAATGAATGCAAAAAAAAATTGCAGATAATGTTTAAATCTGTGAACGTGGACCACAAGAAACTGTCGGCAGCAGTATAGTTGCATCCAAACATTGAACAATAATATTTTCCTTCGCACTTGATTTAATTTATTAATGACACAACAACTATAGTTTGTTTGATATTAGAATTAATTAATTAATTAATTAATTAATTATATAAGTATATATATTATTTATTTCTCCTTTAAGACATTTTTTCCCTAGCTTCTCATTTACATGGCGAGGATTGTGAAGTTTTCCCAAATCAAGAATGTCATGGCATGCATTATTATACATGGAATGGAATCTTGTACCTACTTTATATATTCTAGCTAGCTTAATTGTACTTAGAGCATCTTTGGTTTGGGAATTTCATATTTAATTTTGATTTAGTTCCTTAAAGGGTGAAAATTTATGTATGTACAAGACTGTTTTTTTTTTTAAGGAATACATTAATATAGTTAAACTTAAAAAGATTTTGGAAGATAAATAGTGAGGGAAAAGCCATCTTCACATTAGAGTCTTTGAGCAATTGTTGTTCTTATTATTAAATTGTCTTTTCTACCATATATAAGTGAAACTTAGCTTATATATAGTGTAATTTGTATAAATTCTTTATCATTTTTTTAAACTTTTATCTTAATTTGTGTATATGTTAATTTTATTCTATAAAAAAACTTCTTCTTTCTTTATATATATTTTTTTCTAGAAGTTTTTAGGAAAAATTGTTTAAACATGTATATGAAGTCTATTTGAACGAATTTTTCTCTAAACACTTTTAAAAATGAAAAAAAAAATAATAAGAAAAATTAAAACTATTTTCTTCATAAATTAAACTTCGTTATAGATAAAGTTAATTTGTAAAATTATTCTTATATTCTTTTCTAAATTTATAATTTTAAAGCTATGCATAAACTATTTTTAACTTATAAATCAGATTTATTTATTTTTTCTCTTTTAAATTTTTAACTTTGAAAATGGTTATAAGATAAACTTGTTTAAATATATTTAAATTTGTAAGAGTAAAAGTACAACGTTATAAATGTTTTTATTAAGTACTTAAACACAACAAATATAGCTTGGAAAACATGAAGTTGTTACGTATGAAAGATCCTGATCTAATCAAGAGTATATGTGTTTGTACGATAGATGATGGAGTATTATGTCAAATCTCACATTGTTTGATAAGTAATTGAAGGCCAGTCGTATAATAATTGGAAACTAGGACTTCAAGCTAACACACATGGAATCATATTCTAAAACTTAAGTTTGAATATCTAGGAAATGTCTTCATCATTTATCGCCAAGAAATTAACCACCAAGTTCAAAGATATATTCAAATATCTTTGGACATTCGAGTAAAAATTGAAATGTTAATCAACTTTATCTAATACATGCACGTCAACTCTAAACAAACTATTTATCCAGTACGATGTATTGTTTTATCACTCAAAAAAGTAAAAAAATTATGTAACTTAAGGAGATAAGTATTGCAAGCTATAAAAAAAGTTCCATAAAGAGGATAAGAGAATTTGATGTTGCATTGGGTGCAATGCTTCTCTACATCAAAGCTTGAAAGACGTAGAAAGAAGAAGAAGACGTTCAAGTCAGTTAAAAGCTACTCAATGACTAGAAAAAATGTTTACAATAATCATATATTCTCAATCTTATATACACAGACCGTGTTAAAAGAAGAAGAAGAAGAAGACAAAAATCATAATGATCATTTTACAAGTGCCAAAACTTTGTTGAAAATTTTTGTATCCTAAAATTTTGTAAGAACATTATGTGTGTTCATTTTAGCAAACTAGTTAAAATAGCCTAATTATTGTATACATCAAAAGGCACTACACTCTCTAGTGAGCTGAAATTGTGATTTGTCGATCATTGAAACATTGTGTTTATATAAGTTAAAAGTGACTTGAGAAAAGAATACTTGAACAGAGTCAGTCAAGAGTGATTGGGAACTAAAGGAATACTCATGTTGAACCAGAAATGGCTTGAAAAAAAAATACTTGTTTAAGCTGGAAGTGGCTTGGAAAAAAATATTTCTTTGTACTTCATAGCATGAGTCTACCTAATGAAACTTGATTGATTGATTAATCATTTAAAATAGTTTGTATGATAAGATGAACTAGTATAAAAATACTAAATATCTTTTCTTTCCTTTAAACTTTTAAATTGCATGTTATGATTGCTTCAACTAACTAAAGAAGGAAGGAAAAACATAAAACCAAACTTGTGAAATCGCTTTATACACTACTTAATTTCATATATGTGTCATCTAATATTGTCTGCATAGATGACACAAATGAAAAACTGTAAAAATTTTAAAACACAATTCATCATTTTCTTCTTGTGTTATTTCATTTTTTACAATATTAATGTATCAAAATTTGTAACTTAATCTTATTGACATCAAGGTATTAAAATTTGGTTATTATCATTTTCTTGCACAAGCTCATCCATATAGAGCCTTCTCACATGTCATAACATCTGCTTGCGTGTAATAATATGATAAATACAACAATTTAGTGAAATATAAACAATTTTAGTGTTTAGAAACATTTTAAAACATATTATTTAAAATTTAGAAAACATTGTCTGAGCCACTAGTTTGCTAGTCCAACGAAAAAGTTATCTAATTTTCATTTAATTTATTAAATGATTGTCCAACAACTAAACCTCTCATATTTTCAAATAAATGAATTTTGCTTAGTGGATAAAATGATTGGCTGATAACTCTATGCATCTTGCTTAAATTGACCAACTTGCACATTATACAATTTAACTACTAAACATACAATATATCCCATCTAATTCAATTCCAATTAAATGAATATGGTTCAAAATATTTCGGACATTATAATAGTCACTTGCAATGACAAAGATAATTATCCCCATTTTCCCTTTTTTACTAACATATTATGTCGTATTAAGACCACTTTAGAGTTTCACACACAAATTATATAGATTTATACCAAATATCACTTCCAACAATTCTCATTCATATAATACATATTACAAAGTAGTAAAGTCTACAAGGAACAACAACTATATTCCAAACATAAAATTACTCTCACAAATCAAAAGTGATTATCATATTTCATCTTACACAACAAAAAAAAGTCAAAATTATCTACAGATAATTACATACAGATTAAAATTTATAGATAAATTAAGTCTTACATACATATTTTACATACAATTTTTTTTTCGTATGTAAACTTTTATTACATACGAATTTTTTTCGTATGTAACAACAAACTAGTTTTTTTCGTCTTTCCATATGTAAAATCCGCATGTAAATGAAGACATCATTTTCATACTGAATTTACATACGAATTTTACATAAAAAAATATTAAAAAATCTAAAATTTTAAAACTGACTTTTGTTGGTGTTGCATTTTTTTTCTCAATTTCTTCACTCATTTGCTCCTTCTTCAATTGAAACTCAGATTGCTCATCTCCTGTGGTCGTTTTTGGTTCTCATTGCCTTTTTGACGTTTCCTCTCTATTGTTCACCTACCATTGTTAGTTTTTACGAATCAGAGTCACTTGCGGTTAACGAGTGAATCTAGTGAGAAATTAAAACTTGTAGTATGTTTTATTTTACATTATTTTGTATTTGTTGTTGCATTGAATCCTTGAATCGTTTTCTCCTTCTGAGTCTCTTTAGTTCTTTGCAGGTTGAAAATCCCTTTTTCTGAAACCCTAACTTGGTTTTTTTCTAGATTAAAGAGAGCAACTTGAGTTCCAATTGCCCTCCGCGTTATAAGGTATTTACATGTCAATATTATAATCGTTGTGTTCCTCCGTCTCTATCTCTTTCTCTCTATTGAATGTTGAGAAAGGGAACAAATCAGAACATAATAGGGTGGTGGTGGTAACATTGAAGTTGATCGGGGAAGCCTCATGTAGTGCAAATGTGTTGGTCCATGGAGTTGCGGAAACAACCCTAGAGACTCCTAAAGGAGGTGAATTTGGAGATGTCTATATAAAAAAAATAGAAAATTTATTTTAAAAAGATGATAATTTTTGTTAATGATTTTATTCGTAAAATGTATTAAGTAGTCAAATTATCATAATTAATCTTATTCAAACTTCACTGCTCATAATTAATTAGCTCACTCTTGTAATAACAATAATAAATACAATTTATAATTAACTCAATAGTTACTAATAGTAAAATTTTCACACTAATGATATAATTAAAATACACCACTTAAGAAGAGTAGTTGAGCAAAAAATTCATATATGACCAAACATGAAGAAATCCTAAATATATTGAGCATATGGTCGGGTTGGATTGAATAAACGAGTAATACTCACTACAAAAATAATTTATTATTGTAGATGTTTATTAGTTGAGGTTGTAATAACCTATGGTAAATAGTAGAGATACCAGAGGTTTTAGAAATCCCTATTAAGTGTCAGTGGTTTTTTTAAGAATCCTCAAAAATTTGGAGAGACTTTTTATTTTCCCTCTTTTAGATTTTTTTAAAATTTTTAATTAGATTGACCAGTTTTTCATCGTGAGTGTGTTTATCCTAGGGAAGAAAAACACCCTTCTTCACGTTCTCCTTTGTACCTGCACAACGTTCTCAGGTAAAGAAGAACTTTTCTCGCTTCCAATTTTATCTCCCTCAATCGGTATTTCTCTTTCGATTTCATCTCCTTACATTCAATTTCAATTTCGTTTTCTTCTTTCAATTTTGTTTACTCTTACCCTAACTCACTTCTTATTTTGCCAATGTCAAGTAGCAACACTAATCGTGCATTGCAACCAGAATGTGATTCCTGTGATTCCTACTTCTGTTTAGGTACTTCTCTTTGCTCACCTCAAATTTTCTGCTTTTAGATTTGTTCATCTCAATTCACACACTCTGCCTTCTTTTTTTTTTCCTTTTCCATCTTTATTCGCTGAAATCAGATTTTTATAAGTCGCACGTTAGTTTATAGTTGTGTTTAAAATTTCATAAAATTTGAAAAACATACGTTTCTAGTTTAAAATTTGCAAAGAGTAGTGTTAATCATTATCCACTCAATGACTCAAGCATCCAATTGCTCCTAATTTAAAACTACTTGCACTAGGAATTCATTTTCTGTATTTTCCAGAGAAATGACACGAGTCACAAACCCACTGATATTAGTAATGGATGAATAGAAGTTGATTCCTGATGCTACTTGAGTGAGAGGTTGTTTGTTTGACAGTAAGATTTGAAGCTGAAAAATTCTTGCATATAATTTTAGATTCCCATTGTTTTCCATGTATTATGACAGTTAAAGTTGTTGTGTTTCCATAGTATCCTTCTATTTACATTTCCAATGATTTGAAATCTTGGCTCTCATTTGTGTTAGGCTACAAAAAATACCATCCAAGATGCTATTTTTATTTCTTCTAGCATTTATATTGTTAAACTTACTCATTTTCATGTTATTGATTCATTCTTTATTTTCTTGATCTTGGTACTGTTTTTTATACATGCCTATTTTTTGTTAATTGGAAGAGAAAACTATACATAGATACACTAATCTATAAAGCCTATAAAGTTATTATTTTCTTTTTTAGTTAAAGCATATGCCTGACATTTTGAAAACTATTGCTCGCAAGTTATTATTTTCAGTTTTTCCTTTGCGTGTTTGATGTTTTTAACATAAATCTTTACAACCATATTTTCCTTTTTAGATTTAGTTATATATTTTCAATCCTACATTTTTTTCATCAGAATAAAGACAGTTGATTGTCTATAATCTATACCAAAAGTAGCGTTGATGATCCTTCTTTGAATACAATGATTGAAGCTTAGAAATTTAGAGCAAGACCTTAAGCTTTCCTAAATTGACTAGCCTAATGATAGAGAATGCAACTGGATTTGACAGCTCTAGTTTAAAGACATTGGCTTTGAAACTCAAAGCAAGAGCATCTATATTTTCACCTAGTGTTTGGAGAGATAGTCGCAAAAGACATCTCCATTCACTTCCAACTTCATCAGAACCATCATAATATAGTCGCAAGAGCATCTATATTTTCACCTAGTGTTTGGCATTCATGAGGAAGTTTACAAGAGACATTCCCTTGAAAACAACAATGAGTATCTCTTTAAGTTTCAAATGAATCAAGCCTATCCAAGTACATCATTTTCCAAACCGGTTAGTTCAATTTTGGAAAGAGAAACTGCTTAAGATGCATGCTTAAATGAAACATATAAATCATTTTATGCATCCTGTTTACATGGATCAATATTCGTTCCTGAGGCAGCAATTCAAAGTGGAATAAAGCCAATGACTGGACCAATGTCTGGTTCAGTAAAAGTATCTTCTCTTGATAATGAGCTGACACCGACCACTTTCACTTTTTGTCAATCCTCAGACAAATTGCCACCAAATTCTTATCCATTTGCAAATCCTGAAATTCTAGAATCTTCTTTTACAAAATCAATTGTGCAAATTTTCAGAGATGGGAATACAAAAACCACAATTGTGAGTAATGTCATAGATGCGTGCAGTCATGTTGATTCTACATCAAACTCAAAGTCTTTTGACTCTAGTCCATCGATACTAATGGATATGGTACAAGAATTGTGGAGGGAACTTCGTACATGTCGAAAGGACTTATGACAGGATGCCGACCAAGAACAACAGAATGTTATTCAAGTTCTTAAACTTACTAGTGAGTTGACCGATCTAATTTCTGAAGCTGACTTATTATTTCGTGATCACCAACCAAAACAATGTGTAAGTGTTTTAAAATGTACTTTTCTTCATTTATATTGTACCGACACCTTAATATGACAATAATGTGCAGGGTATGATGGAGCCTCCGATGAAACTTTTTGAAGAAGCCATAAAGAGTTGGTATGATGAGCAAATGATGATGTCTACAGTTACTGTACATGGTTTTTCTTTTTATGCCAAACATATATCAGATGTAGGATACAAGTTTGGTTATGAGAACGAGGTAGATCTAATCTTAGAGATGTTGGCTAGCACTACTAATGTTATGGCACTGGGAAAATTGTCTAGACAAGACCAAATAAAAAGCACCAGTATCTATGACAATAAGCTATTCAAGATGAATGACCTGACAAATGATACCAAGTAGGTATTCCATGACTTTAATTTTAGAGTAGTGATGCACATACTACCATTTTACCCTCATAACATCCATAGTATTTTTTTATAACTTTTTTTACTTTTTTTTTTCATTTATAAGTGTTCAATGAATCTTCTTAATCATTAATCACTACATCTAATATATTATCCTTTTTGGAATGTGAAACACTTTGAAAGATTGAAGAAAGAAATGTATTTACCTTTAGTGTGAACTCTTAAGTGATATAGGGGTATTGGAGTATGGTTCTGATGAACTACTTAAACTGAATGTTAACAAATCTGTTTGACTGGCTTGGCTTCAGCCACCTTTGATTATTTGGAAAAGGTTGGGACACAAACATAGTCTATTTTGCCAAATTATATTAGCTTCAAATTGTAGTTGCCTAAGATCCCTAAAAAATATGGGATTTTTTGTGAGGGTTCTCACAACCTTTGAGAGCTAGGAGATCACCGAACAATCACCACTGCCACAGTCACCACCCATGATGGCAAAGGCAGTGAACACTTGTTTTCCTATAACCTGTAACAATATATAAATCTATAAAGATTATGAAAATTTTTTATACGTTTTTATTCTTGTTTTATTTTCAATCCTACATATCATTCCGTATTGTCCAAATCATTATTATTAGAGAAATGTGGTGATTAACGTGAATGTATTTAGAGAAATTAATAAAACTAATAAATGTTATTAGTATACTTGAATTGAAGATTTGTTTAATTGTACCTTCTACAATTAAATCGAAGATTAACATATATAGATTAAAAATGTGGTGTATTTTAGGTGATGATAAATTCTTTACCCTGATTTTTATTTATATATATATATATATATATATATATATATATATATATATATATATATTCACTCGATCATATATCAACAAAATAAAATGAAGCTAATTGGCTTGTTGTTATGTTTAGACATCCTCTTGTAGTTCAAGGTCTGTCCTACCAAATTCCATTTCAACATTGCATTTAACATAACAAATTTTGGTCATTGACTTGATCATGCTATAATTGACATAGGTATCACCTGAAGTTTGTAGTCCAATATGTAATCCATAACTATTAGAAACAAACTGAAGATGAAGTTTGCAAATATACTGTTGAAAGCTATAGTACATTAAAAAAGAGATTAGGAAATAACTATCCATATTAAAAGCTCTGAAATAAAAAAAAAAATAATTAGGCAAGTGTGATTCTAATAAAAAGGGATCAGACCTGATGAGTGAGATACTAGTGAAATAATTAGGCATTGTTTGAAAAGTGATGGTAATAGTTGTCAATTCATTCTGTAGACTAATCCCATTGAATAAAAAACTTCTGATCGTATCCAAGATGAACAGAAATCCTTATAGCTTTATACTTTTCCATAATTGTTGCAGAACTACTCTGTTAAGTTCTAATCAATTGTTAACTTATGGGTTTTAGTTTATTTCAAACTCGATTACTTTAGAAAACTAACCTCATTGATACACTTTAGGTCACATTTCATAAAAAGGAGTTCAAATTGTTACATATCTAATGGTTAATGTATTATTTCATCTGAATGAAAACTGCAGACTTTTATTTATCATCACAGCTGCACCAAATAATTAGTAAGAATTTAAATAGATTGCACTTACAAATCAACATTTATATTGTTATCCAATAAAAATTCTCATGCTTTTATCATACTCTGCATTTATCTTTAGTACTGCAACAAATTGCAATATGATATTGTTGTCATAATCATATCTGCTTACAATTTTTTGGTAGTTTTAGAAATAGTAGCACAATTGCAATTTAAAATCACAGCACCCAACACACATCATCATTAGTAATAACTAAATTGTGAACAAATATAGATTGATGGTATGTAGAATTTCATAGCTATATTTTCATTGAATACCTCAAAAATGTATCTCATATTCATTACATATGATAAATATAGATTGCTTGCCCATCATACCTTTCACAATTTCATGACAAATCTCATTTCCTACAATTATGATAACATAGTCAAAATTTAGGACAAGTTTGGGTAGCCTTGGGCAGTAACCTTATATAT
>Ga0209389_1002639_pt1 | contig 13921 bp, 6 predicted proteins | sample CowpearedBW_FD_187526 | JGI IMG/M metagenome (GOLD analysis project Ga0209389, IMG submission 187526) | Root nodule microbial communities of legume samples collected from California, USA - Cow pea red BW (SPAdes) (version 2) | ecosystem: Host-associated > Plants > Roots > Nodule | place: USA...
GTGCGAGGGGGTGGTGGTGGGGGATGAGTTTTGGGTTGTGAGTGGATATGGTACGGAGAGGCAGGGGATGTTTGACGGGTCGGTGGAGGTGCTGGATCTTGGGTCGGGTCAGTGGAGGGAGGTTAACGGGGTTTGGGAAGAGGGTCGGTGTCCCAGGTCTTGTGTTGGCGTTGGGAAAGATGGGAAACTGGTGAATTTTAGAGGTTTGGATCCGGGTCTTAAGGTCGGGGTTTGTGGGGTTGCGATCGGGTCGAGCGTTGTGTTGAGTGGATCCGAATACGAAGGGGCAGCTCACGGGTTCTATTTGGTGGACATGGAGGAGGGGCAGAATCGTAAATTCAAAAATATAAGTGTTGCTGAGGGTTTTTCTGGGCTTGTTCAATCAGGGTGCTGTGTTGAAATATAGTGAGGGAGCGATGTGTAATATAATTATACCAAATTTGTTATTAGTTTTTTGTTTACCATACAAATATCACATGTATATTACTTTTTATTTGATAGTCCTTCTACTTCTTTCAAATTATGCTTCTTTCACAAAATTCATGGGTAGAAAAATTATGCAACTAATATAGGTTGAGTATGTTAAAAGAGTGCTTCGTTCTTGAAATTTTTCCCCTTTTTCAATGGTGATAATGAGGTTTCAACTTATCATACCCTAAAAGCTATTTAAACCTTAATGTTACCAGAAATTTTTCTCACTCAACTTCAACATAACCAGAAAAATTACAGTCATCAATATAATTTTATGACAGTGATTTCTTACTTTAACATTGACTTTTACCATTTACGTACAGTATTAGGTCATTTTTAAAACATTTCCATATTGCTTGACAAAATACATTATATAAAAATCAACCTCTACTACTTATAATTAGAAATGCCATTAAGTTCACCCTATTTTAAATATCAAGGGCGAGCAAATAAATTTGAAAAATTTAGACTGTATATTGTTTTTTTTACTATAAACAAGACAATGTGTTTGTATGAAAAGGCCCAACAAAATTGTAATTTATCTTTGTATAAGTGAAAAAAAGTACTGTTTTTCATAATCTAAATTTTTCCTAGATTCCATACAATGTATGGATATCTTTTTTTTATTACTATAAACATTGCAAAGTATAAGTGATAATTAAATTTAGATTTTTGAAGATTTAATTTGTTTGATAATAGTTTTATATGGTAATATTTATATATACTAAATTAAGTTTTACCCTTTTAGTGTGTTGGAATATTTGTTAAGTTTCATTCTTTTAGTGGATGGAGAACATTTGTCTTATATTATAACATTTTTCATTTTTTTTCTTTTTAAAAGAAAACCTTTTGAAAACTCCTTCTTCCTCTCATTCAACAAATCTAAACTTTTTTTTCTATATAATTTTGTAATTTAGTCTTTTTTTTTTCTCTTGTAATTTTATCAACCACTAATCCCTAATTTAAAAGTGATTTGTATATAAAATTTGTGCATGAATTATTAATCTTTATAGTTTAAACTTGTTCAAAATTAATGATGTGCTAAAAGTGATAATTATATGTTTTGAGAGAATGTTTTAAATTATTGTTAGATTGTCATTTTATCTTCTGTTTTTCTTGAACGAGATTTTCTCTCTCACTCAAAAAAAAAAATGCAAAAGTCACATTTTTATTTTTCAGAATAATTATATTCAAGCGAAAATGAGATTGGAAACTCGTGATAGTTTTTAACCAATTTTCATTCAATATATTAATTTTCACTTAAGCAAGATACATCTCCAACCAAATGATATAGTCTTTGTAATAATTAAGCATTACAAATAATTATGAAAATATTATAAATAATGTCTATGTAATGTAATTTAGGAAGTTGCTATACTATACAAATCTATGCTTTTGTTTGATTTGAATGTCAAGTATTGTAACAAATTTATATTACAAAGTGTTTAAATCATACAGATTCATTCATGTGATTAAAAATTGATGGAGATTTTATTGTAAGTCTAGTATAAAAATACAATGGACATCTTAAAGTTATTGTAATCGATCATGACTGTAATTGTAGACCCCAGAGATTTTAAGTTGTGTATTCATATCTTATATAACATTTTTAGTGAGTCTTCCAGAAAATCTATTATTAATGGAAAATGAGTCAATTATGTAACATGATTTACGTTTTGATAACGGATAACCATACATTAAAAAGAACACTGACATTTTTTTGTAAATAAGATAAACTTTTTTATGTTTGACACTTTGTAATTAGATAAAAATAGTCTCTTTTACGTCATACACTAGTGGTTAATCGTAAATGAAACTCTTTACTTTTAGTCACAAATATTTAGATGTAAATAAGAGAAATTTTTTTTACCTCTAACTACAAAAAAGTTAGACGTAAAAAGTCTCGTTTATATCTTATCACAGAGGATGCCACAAAATTTTACATTTGACTACAAAAATATTCAAAAGTATTCAAAATAAATTAAATGAATACCTAAAATAAATAAAAAGTAACCTAATTTAACATAAAAACATCTTCAACGAAAAGAGGAATACAGTAGATATCCTTTAAAATATTTCATTATAAATTTAATTCAAAATGTTGGTTGATATTAGCGGCAAAGAAAAAAAATCCAGTGTAAATGTCTCAATTAAAAAAAAAAAATTATAAATAAGAACTTAATATTATTTTCCACCTAAAACATCAAAATTATAATTTTATGATTTTTCTTACATGTATTTTTATATAATATAATGTAAGAACAAGTCATTCTTATATATAATTACACTTACATTTCAAAATAAATAAAAAATAAAAATAATTTATCCATCCATATTTTGAGTTGTCAATGTTATCTAAATCACAAATAACTTATTAACTCTCACACTAACTTAAAAATTATATCTGCCACAACTTTTAATCGATTAAAAATGAATTTAATAAAAGCTCAAACGAATAAATGTAATAGCATTACATAAAAATTAATTAACTAAACATGTTTTCATGTCTAAATATTTTTTTCATTATTATCGACCTTGATTTTTCATTTATTTTTAATCTTGTCTTTGGAAAATTTTGGTTTTATTATACGATCTCAAAAATACTTTTATTATAGGTTTTGTATGTTAAATTATCAGAATCAATGTAATGATAAAATGAAATACAAAATATTTTTTCACAGAAGACTGACATATTTTTTATTATAGACAAAAGAAAAATCTGAATATATATTATGTAGTTAAACCAAAATTAAACCAGGATGTTTTTTCATGAAAAAGGATAAAAATAAAATAAAAAAGTTGTGTGCAGGGAACAAATTTGGTGCACCAATTAGGGAAGGTGCATTTGACATTAACAGAAGGTGGATTAAAGGCGTGTTTGGATTTGGGTTTGGGTTTTGGGAATGAATGAATGAATGAGTAAGCGTTTATAGAATCCGAGATTTGATTAGGGAAATTGAAACAGAACCCTCGAAAACCCCAAAACCCTGTTTGGCTTTGCGTTTTGTTGTGGCCATGGATTTTCAAGTGGTGGTTCTCGGCGGTGGCGTCTCCAAGAAGCTCCTCCCCCTCGTTTCTCAGGTTCCCAACGGAAATGCTTCTAACATACAATTTTCGACGCTATTATGTTATATGAAGCGCTTATTTCTGTCTGCAGGAGCTTCCGAACGCGTTGCTTCCGGTGGCGAATCGCCCCGTTATCTCTTACGTTCTCGAGTACTTGGAGCTTAGCAACCTCAAGGATCTCATTGTGGTAATTTCATTTCTCGCAATCTTAGGTGTTATTGGAAAGGGTAAATAGTGAAATTAGTGAGGAAATTTAACCGTAGGTAGTTGAAGGCGAAGAAGCGGCTCTTCGTGTCGGGGCTTGGATTTCAGGGGCTTATGCTGATCGCCTCCATGTTGAGGTAATCGATTTTTTGGTATTACCTTTCATTTACTAAACATGATTCATTGTCGCTATGTATCTTGATAGTGACCGTAAGGATAATGGTACCTTGGCCTTACTTACGTTTTGTTTGGATGAACTTTTAAATAGTAACATGAGTAGACTCTTTCTTGGGGAAACTTCTCATTGATCACCCGCGTTAGAAGAAAACAAAAGATAAAATGAATTAATTTTTCGTGCAAGTTAAAATCGTCTGATTTGAAGAAGTGAAATGGAAGAGTTTTCATAAATTAGCTTAAGTATAAGTCAGTTTTGATTCCTGGGAGATGCTGCCTTAATTTGTTTTACCTTCTTATTCTATTCTCTTATTAGTGCTTATTGAGAAGCTTATTTAAACAGGGTCTTACACTTCTTTAATAAGTTCAAATTAACCTATGCACTTTAATTTTTATTGAGGATCTCTCATCTAACTTCTTCAGAAGCTGAGGTGCACAAGTTGATTTTAACTTGTGGAAGAAGTTTGATTCGTTTTTGTTTTTCATTTTCTTCTTTTATGATTGCTTGTTAAGAAAATGATCTAAATGGTCTTATTTAGTTTTTCCTTAAAAGATTGATAATGCAAAGACATGTGTGATGATTTTTTTTGCTTAACAATTGTCCAGGTTGCTGCAATTCCTGAGGATGTGGGTACAGCAGGTGCAATTAGAGCTATTTCTCATCACCTAACTGCTAAAGACATTTTGGTGGAATATCCCTCCCTCCCTTGCCTGTGAACTCTGTGATCTAAATAATGTTGTTCTTCATGGCTGCGTTGATTTTCTGCAGGTTGTCAGTGGTGATCTTGTTACGGATGTGCCGCTTGGTGCTGTTGCAGCTACTCATAGACGACATGATGCAGTTGTTACTGCTATGCTCTGCTCTGCTCCTGTTAGTGGACCTTCAGAGTCAGTATCTTCTGGTGGGAAAGACAAAACAAAGAAACCTGGCCGCTATGATTTGATAGGGCTGGATCCCACAAAGCAGTTTTTAGTTCACATAGCAACTGGTTAGTTATCTAACTTGTACTTATATATGGCATAGTATTGTTGTGTGTGTGTTCATGTGGAATCTTGCAACACTTTTCAGGAGCAGAAGTTGAGAAGGATCTTCGAATTCAGAAGAGCATACTCCCTGCAGTTGGCCAGGTACTTTTCTTTTCCTCGTGTCTGGACCTTCTTAGTTGGTTCCACCTGCCTATAATCTCTCTAATATTGCAAGTTTATCATTCTTATGGTGTGAGATTTAACTGTCTATTCTATAGCAAAACTTTCTACTTTTCATTTGCTGTTTACTATTATTGCATCTCCTGTTCAGCACATTGACCAACTTTATCATTGGAATTGTTTTCTGTTTGTGATTTATGTAGAAATGGAAATTGGTTATCATGCTTCCAGAGTTAGAAAACTGTTCTATCTGACAATCTTATAGAAGTAGCATCTTCTGTGAAAATATGAATTGGTCATCTGATTAACTTGAAATTAAAAGCAAGACTTTTGCTATTTCTTATTTCTCTTTATTGTTATTTGTCATTCATGTAGATAGAAATACGAGCTGATCTAATGGATGCCCACTTGTATGCGTTCAAAAGGTATATTCATTTTCTTTTTAAATTCCTTCTTTGTTCTTTTGTCTTGAATCACTTATTTTTGTATCCTGAAACAAACTTTTCTTGCAGATCAGTTCTACAAGAAGTTCTAGATCAGAAAAGTGCATTTCAGAGCTTAAAGCATGACGTATTGCCATATCTAGTCCGGAGCCAACTGGTTAGTTATTAATGTTTTTTCAAGAGATAGGTTGGGTATTGTTGAACTTATAGGGATTCTGACCTTGTTCAAATTTTCTTAATGAGAGTTAGAAATCAGAAGTATTATTTAATGGTATGCCACAAGTGGAAGAAAATGGAACGGAAAAGGTTATATCTCAGAGCAACCAACAAATGCTATCTCAAATACTTGCTAATGCATCTGAACCAACATTTCATCTACGGCATGCACTGGGTTCTTATAGTTCTACTTCTGATCGAAAAACCCACAAATGCTGTGTGTATATTGCTGGAAGCAGCAAGTACTGTGCTCGCTTAAATTCTATACAAGCGTACAATGACATAAACCGAGATGTGAGTTTATTGTTGTTATGGCCTTTATCAGGAAGTTGTGGTTGTCTTAAATTCTCTGGTTCTTTGGCATTATTCATTTTTTACTGTGACAGGTAACAGGAGAGGCTAGCCATTTATCAGGGTATTCTTTCTCTGCTCAAAACAACATTATCCATCCTTCTGCAGAGCTTGGGGCAAAAACAACTGTGAGTTACTTTAGTGGTCTGATATACAGTTTCTGGAGCATTATTTTTTGTTCATTCCATTTTTAGGTTCATATAAATAGTAATGATTTGTGTAGGTTGGACCACATTGTATGCTTGGGGAAGGTTCACAAATGGGTGACAAATGCAGTGTGAAACGATCTGTCATTGGCCGTCACTGTCGGATAGGTGCCAATGTTAAGGTTGGATGATATGTTATTCTTACAAGTTAACAGGAGGTTACTTTTTGATCTTTTGATTTATCTGTGGTATATGATCTCCAACCCACAATGAGTGATCAGCAACACAGTCTGGCATATTACTAATGAGTTGTATTCAATAACGTTAATGCCAAGTTTTCTTGTGACTTGTTTTATGCACGCAGGTTGTTAATTCAGTAGTTATGAATCACGTTTCTATTGGGGACTGTTGTTCAATCCAAGGTTCTGTTATCTGTAGCAATGTACAGCTCCAAGAACGTGCAGTAGTAAAAGATTGTCAAGTAATTTGTTTCACCTTTTTCTGGCCATTTTTTCATGATTGCAATTTGAATCGGAATGTGACATTGTTTATATTGGCAGGTTGGAGCAGGTTATGTGGTCACTGCTGGTAGTGAGTGCAAGGGAGAGGTCTTGGCTAAGAAATGAAACTGAGATGTGAAATTCCAGGCTGGGAAATACATACCAAAATGACTTATGTTCTGCTTCATCACTGCTTGGTGCAAATTTTGTGCTTTTTGCTGACGGCAGTTACAATTTGGTGTTGGCAGGAGGAGCAAAGAAATTCTAATACTTCCGACTTGCACGCGTGTCCTTTGCAGTTTGTTTTGCTTGCTATTTGTTTGAAAATGGCTGCAATTAGTGTTGAATATTCATTTGTGTAAATGACTACTAATTACTTCCGCTTCATCACAATTTTCTGCCATTTAAGTTCAAGTTACAAGGGACTTTCTTTTGGGCATCCAGAGGCATCAGTTTTGTATTCGAGTAAATGCAGTACTATTGACGTATTTCTTTTGGGCTTTTTGCAATTTTGTTTTTGTTATAGATCTAGTGATAATAATGTTTACTTGAATTTGGTACCTGCTTTGTAAGAATTCATTTAAGCTCAACTTTTTTCTTCCCTATTGTGCGATGGGATTATGATGATGAGAGGTGTGCGAATGTTTTGAGTTACTAATGGTATCGTGTTACTAAATTACCGCAAAATAACGTTTAGCAAAATGGGGAATAACGTGATTGGTTATCATAATTTCATGAAATGAATCTTTATGTTTGAATATATCTTGGCGGAAAGTGATTTATAATAATGAAGTGTTGAGGGTAAAATAAAAATTAAGTTGTTTATGATGAAAAAGTTGTCTTCAAAAAATAATTAAAGATTATAATGTAATTTTTTAGCGAGGGTTAATTTACTGATACTTGAACAGGGCGTAAATAAAGTCTCCTGAAAGGATGTGAGAATTTTTTTATACAAGACGTTGTTCATTGTTAAATGTATCGCTTCATTATGTGATAGGAATTAGACATTAATAGTAGCCAACGTTTATTCAGGAAAGCCAATTAAATTCATTTATGAAATATACAGCTTTGATCATCATTCTTTGAATGATAACAAAATATGCTAAAAGTCTTTGAATACGAAATTTCTAGAATTTGTAAAATGATTTTGACGAATTTTGATGCGGGAATAAAAATTTAGAAAAGATTTATCAGTGGTTTTATTGCGGCAAGAAGAAAATGAATGTTACAAGGAATTGTGGCAGAGGAACACGAACCACAGAGAAAAAGGAACTGAATCTTGTTTACACGCCAAAGACGGTAGGTGAAGAGAATGAACTGAATCTTGATGTATGTCTTGTTCTTTTGCCAATTAATAATGTCACTAAAGTCTGCTCTGAATTGAAAGCTCGCGTTTCACTTGATCTCTCAAAACTCTCCTTAGTAATTTGTTGGAAGCTGTTCGAGGAAAGTCCGGAACGATTTTAACAAGGCTCACCTGTAAAATAACAAAATGAGTTTGTGAACATCAACTCAATAACTTAATCATCACAAGTCAGGTTAAAATTCCGGTAAATTTTGAATTTCCCTCCAAACTTGAAATTTCATGAATGTTTAAGTCGTTGAGTTGTGGTTTTTCATGATTTATTCAATTCAAAATGGTAATTGCTTGCAATGAACCAAAGGTCATACCTTAAACAAGGGATTAAGGTTGCTTTGAATAGCTTTAGCGAATTTCCTTTTTAGAGTTTCTGCATCTGAATTGTATCCTTTCTTTAAAACTACAAATATAATCAGTTGTTCTGGGCCTCCATGTGCAGGTGCAACACTGATTGCAGCTGTCTCCAAAATGCATTCATCAGCCCCATCACAGACACGCTCAATTTCTACAGAACTTGTCTGCGTATCAGAACAGAAAATTCCAGGTAAGAATGACAGTCACACAGAGGTGTCAAGGTAGGAATTTATGATTTTCTGAAGAATCCATTATCAGTAGCAAGTAGCTTCAACTCTTATTAATTTATGCTGGACATTGACATGGAAAACATAAATGTAGCGGTGATGAGGTACCTTTATTCCACCAAGATTCATTGTGTCATCAGCCCTCCCTTGTACAACTAAATAGCCTTCAGCAGTTCTTTTGATTATATCTCCATGTCTTCTAAGAACCTGCTTATATCATTTTAGACATTACAAATTAACAAACCACTTGAAGAAGTTTATTAGAATAAGAACAGAACGTGAGTAGTTAACATCACAGCTCACAACATAGTCTATTAAGTTACCATGTAATTTACAATGTGACTAACTGAAAACCTTTATGAAGTTAAACATCCTAAGTTTAGAGTTAAAGAGTAATCTCATCCTCTAGTTTCTTTATTTTTGGATTTTATGTGTGCAATTCGGTCAGTGAGTGCTTGTGCAGTAGGACATCAAACAAGCATTAAGATGTATTGAACCAATTCATTCTGGACCTCTAAAAAGTCATTAGGATGCAAGAAAAGCCACAAAAAATACATTTAGATCTGAACTACTATTCTAAGATAGCTATTAACTGAATTTGAAAACAATGTCACGTTGGAAATAGGTAATTGAAGTGTATACCTTTCCTTTGTACATTGGCATTCCCTTGAAGTAAACCTCATCATTATCAGCATTAAGCAATCTATCTGTTGCTCCCATATATATAGGAAACAAGCCCACTTCACCAACACAGGCAACGTCCTCTGGCTGTCACATTGGTCAAAGAGGCAAACAAATTAGAAAGCCTTAAAGTAAAAAGTCTTAAAGACTTGAGAGAATTGAAAATTGTAACAGGACACACAAACACACTCATACAGTCTCAAGATTTTGAGATTAGTATTTCCATTTAGCGTTATTGGTTCAAAAGTCTGGACTATGTTACAGCTAACAAGCACTTGACATCCATTATCCATTGCAACAACAAAATTATAGGTAAGTATTGACACGATGAAAAGCAGTTTGAAGTCGGTGGCAAAATACTAAATAGTTAATACCAATATGATCAAATAATAAACTACCAAGAAAATATTCTTACATAAGGAACTCCATTTTCGTCAAGGATGACCAAACCAGTTGTCATTGATGCTGTGCTAAATGTTCCAAAAGCTTGGGGCTGCAGTAGACTTCCCATGATGTAAGAAGATGCAAGCTCAGTGCCTCCACAACATTCAATGATTGGTTTGTAATAAGACCTCGAAGAAAGCCAGAGGTCATCATCAACATTTGAAGTTTCTCCAGTGGAACAAAATGTTCTGCATATAATCTCAGTTTAGTTCAGTTTTTCATTAGTTACTTGATTGTTCAAACTAAACAAGAACTTACTTTATCTTTGTCCAATCCAAGCCCTCCATGCATTGTGTATTCTTCCATGTCTTTACTAAGCTCGGAACCGTTCCCAAAATAGTAACACCTGCATCCTGAACAATTGCATTTGAATGATGATCTTTGAGCAACGTATCAAATTCTATTGACGCAGAATACAACAGTTAGTATGACGCTTATGTATATTGCTGCATTTATATTTGATTCACCCCATCCAGAATAAACCTGTGTGTAGCTATGTCAGGTTCTAGAAATGAGATTCTTGCCTTCTAAAAGGTTATTTTTCCCTTTCGTGTACATTCAGGCCTAGAGCACCTAGTCGTTGAGGCTCAGCCAAATAAATGCATAAGGAAACTCGTTTTTCTGTTTTCTTTTACCATAACAAAACTACATAAGTTAACATATATACTTTTATGGACATAGCTCACCGACAAGATACTTCTCTTGTCATCACAAGCTTCATCTTAGTAATTCTATTTTATGAGACAATTTCTACGGAGAAAACTTTGTTTACGTTGTTTTGACATCGGAGTGGCATACAGATGCAAATTGTTTTCACAAAGGATAGGAATGTTCATGAGTTATGCCACTGTAGATGACACTAACTTGCAACCATTGCCCTCTACGGCCCACTGCAACATATTACTTCATTGCATCCGGAATTTGGAAGAAAAAACAACTAACCTAGTATAGTTCCCATTCAGACCTGCTACTAGTTAGCATTTATTTTATTTAGCATGCTGTCCCAAAGTCTTGGATGATTAAGACATGTTATGTTAATCACAAATAATGACCGTCTGTTAGAATAAGACGTGTTTTGTAATTCACAAATATACTGAAATATTAGAGTTGGACAAATACCTGAACGAACTTTCCAAAACCATGTCCTAGAGGAGATCCATGGTACAGAGCAAGAGTTGCACCTGATAGAAAGCATGAATATATAAGAGTTGGGCCCATCACCCATCCCAAATTTGTAGGCCAGCAATAGACATCTCCAGGTTGAATATCAACAAAAGCCCATCCATCTGCAGCACTTCTTATGGGTGAAAGTTGAGTCCAAGGAATTGCTTTTGGATCCCCTGAAAAGTAAAAATGTAACTAGAAAATCATTATAATGGGAGTTTCTTATTGATGTGTTTCACTGTTCAAGGAAGAATCTTTACCCGTGGTTCCAGATGAAAAAAGTATGTTAGTGACAGCATCAATTGATTGATTGAATGGAGAGTAATGATGTGACCTGCCACGGTTTAAATGTTAAGGTGAGACTAAACAAGAGAAACATTGCAACTTCTCTCACCCATGTTTTCTGTTTATGGGACCTTTAGTAGTGACTATTTTAGACCACATAATAGAAACATTTTAATGTATGCATTACCTAGGATGCTGTCTGCTAGAAGAAAGAAAATCCTTCCATGATACATCGCATTCTCTTAATTGCACACCTAGATCATCACCTATCACAGGAAGCACGATAACTTTACATGAAGCTGCCTCAATGACTCGACTGCAAGGAGAAATAAGCAGAATGAGCTGGTGTTCTATATGTAAAAGGAACAACCTTAAATTTATCTAGCTTAAACTACAAGAAAGCTTGAAATATTTTAAATTTTGCTTCGTAAAAATATTCTGAGTGGCACTAAAGTATGCATTAAGCAGTAGTTAGGAAATGCATCTAGAATACGAAACTTGGTCAATGGAAGGCAGTTGTGCCTTGTTCTGACCAAAATCTGGAGGAAAGTCTAAGCATATCAAAATGCCAAGAAAATACAAATGAGCAAGAAATGCGACATTCCAAGTGGAAGAATCATATTGAAAGAGCATTGAAGAAGTACCATAATTATGCTTTATGAAAGGAAGAGACAGATGCATACTAAGCATCCATATAGCATAGAAACCAACAAACTATTCACCTGTACAAAGGGAATTTCCTGCCCCCTCTTGATATGAAATCCTGAAACAAATCAAAGCTGAGTAAATTACAACAGTTCGAATTTATCTTTGAAAGTTCATCATGTAAGTGCATATATTAAAGATCCTAAATGTGATGACAGCTAGGATCAAACTCTTCACCACTGGATCAGGATAGTTTTATACCATGCCAAGGATCAACTCTCCTAAAAGCTAAAGCTGTATGTTTTTATATCTAAAGAACATTCCAAAGAAGCAATGTCTTAAACGATAGTTTCAAGAACCAAATGTCTTAAAGCTTAAGCTATAAAGCACAAGCCCAATAATAGTGAGACCCATTTGGGATTCAGGCACAAACAAAATACCAGTGCACTCTGATTTTTTGGTGAAATTATAATTTGATTAAGGGAATTTGTCAGAGAGGACAGAACTCTTGACGACTGGTAGAATCTGATATCATGAACAGTCTCCCAACAGTTTAATTTGTCAGGTGCAACCTAGAAAATTTAATTTCTAACTAACAGATAGTTGGGAATATAACAAAATGTAACTAACAATATATGACAAGTTCATCCATGTAATTATCAGCTTAAGATTTAGATAATTGCTACTTGTAGATTTTGAGTGTGAAAGTGCTGGACAGAAAAGGCAGAAAGCCAGGGATAACCACCATCTTTATCTAGAACTCTAATCTTCAATTTTCTTTATGTTCATTATCTGTCCAGATTTATCTTATGGCTAGACATTTTTAAGATCACTTAGTGTCTTAATTAATTTTTTCTTAACTTCATCTAAAACTCTCAGCACCATGAAATCTAATTCAATAAGCACTCTTTGATCACTAAAACTGCTACCAATATGGTTGTTAGTTTTTATCAACTCCTTCCATGCAACCCTTCAACACACGAAATACAGCTTTCAATGCAGCTACTGTTCTACCTAATTAATATTTATTAAAACCCTGACCTTTCTCAAGTTTGTGATGTCTTAATTTATTGCAATGCACCATTCACGAAGAGTAATAAGCCTGAACAAGATCCACCTCTTTTCTAATATCTAGGATCAAAGCTATACGATGTAGTCATCATCCTTATCAAACATGTATAGGCCAATAAGTTTTCCCGAATCGAAATCATCATTTTAACAAGTTCTCCGTGAATTAGGTATCCGTGACCATGGGCTGTTGGTTGAATCTCATCAAACAAGAAACATTTAATGAAAATGAATTTTTTTAGGCCAAAAGAACAATTTGGTAACTTTAGCATTGCTTCACACACAATGAACCGTATAACACGCAGGAATTGATAACTAGGAAAGAACAAAGGCAATATCGATTGAATAGTACACTTTGATGAACAACATGTTACTATTAAAGTCATACACAATGCCAAATTTAAAACATCACCTGAGTGAAAATACCCTTAGCTTTAGAAACACGCAGGCGAGTTGCAATTTCTTTTGGTGCAAAACTATCAGCAATTGATACCACAACACATCCTGCTAGAACAATGGCCAGATATATAATCACTGCATTCACTGTCATTTGCATGTCAATGGCGATTGCATCTCCTTTCGAGAATGAGGCATCTATTGCATTCGCTACCAACCTGGAAAAAACACAGCAAAAACTATGAAAACTACTTCAAGAATAAACCCAAAGGGAGAAAGATCAAAATCAAAAAGTGAGATACAAGAACAAAAAGAATGGAAACAAATAATACCAAATTCACACTCATTTTCACAAATTGTCCTGATCAAAAAGTACAAAAATTAAATGTACTGGTGCAACTGAAAAATACAGACTGAACTAAAATCAAAGTCAAGAGATCAGACTCCCTATATTGAATAACACAACTTTGGTCCAAAAGCAAGTGTGAGCTGAAAAGGCTTACATTACTTGTTGTCGGAGTTGTTTAAGCGTGATACGGTTAACCTCGGAATCATCAAAACCTTCATCTCTCCAAACGAT
>Ga0209389_1002642_pt1 | contig 13917 bp, 8 predicted proteins | sample CowpearedBW_FD_187526 | JGI IMG/M metagenome (GOLD analysis project Ga0209389, IMG submission 187526) | Root nodule microbial communities of legume samples collected from California, USA - Cow pea red BW (SPAdes) (version 2) | ecosystem: Host-associated > Plants > Roots > Nodule | place: USA...
CTCCTCTGAAAACTGAAGCAGATCTCCAACGGTGTTGACACCAAGATCACTCTGTAAAGAACTCCCCAACTTTCCCCCAAGGTGTTTCCTACAAATCAAGTTTTCTTCAACAACATGCTTTATGATATAAAAGACAATGATCAAAGAAATTTAAAAACAGTTAGAAGAGTTACACGAAAAAGATGAAAAATGGTATTCAAGATAACATACATGATAAGATTTAATTATGAGTGAAATACATGATAACATACAATGTCATTACATTTTCTTTATTGGCAAAGTCGCAAGTAACCGTTCAACTGATGAGTGTGGCACAACAGTTTGTTGAGCAGGTTTGTTCATAGCACTTGCAAGTTTAGCCAGCATCTGAGAAAAGCATCAGACACCAGTTATCGGCCATATAAAAATATCAAGAATCCTTAGGAAGAAAAGTTGTCAGACTTTTGGACAAATAATAGATGGATATGAATATGGATATATAAGCATACCAAGACTGCCTTTACCTTATTATGAGCAATCCCAGCAGAGCATGTGAATTCTGTCTCTTTCAGCACCTGCATCCTGAGGTCACTAACAATGAGAGCCCCACAAGCTAATAGCTTATCTTGGTAACTAGCATCACTTCTACAAAGCCACTTCCTAACCTCTTCTTTGGCATCACTTCCATCCTGAATAAAAAACCAGTTTCAGTACAGCCATATACTCTTATGCCTGTGCTGCCATTAATTTATTAGAAAAATAATTAAAGATGAGGTAGGTAAGTTAATCGAGAGCGTTAATATTGCCATAATCAATGGTCCTGATAAATGGAAAGGACAGAACTGGACAAGCAAGTTTGACAGGTATTTGAGTAAACAGGTAAATGTAAACTCTAACTGAAGTTTCAAGTTCTACTGCATTTAATTTTTATTGTTTCTTACACATAAAAATTAAGATTCAACTCCTGTTTTACTTCTGAACCAGAGAACACCTTTTTTCAGTGCACTGATAGACTGCGTTTACAGAATTTTGATTTAATATTGAAAGACTTGCCTACTTAATAAAACAATTTCTTTTAAGACAAATAAAGAGCATAAAGCTAAACAAAAGAAAGAAAAAAATGTATTTTGTATCTTGATATTAACATTAACAAAGCAATCTCAGAAAAGGCATGATATTTAAGTATAGCCTCTGACCTCAATTTCCAGCCCCAAAACATGAGACTTCAGAACTTCCTCCTCAAAGTCTTGCATGCTTTCTGGAGATGATTCCATCAGCATGGTTTCGGCAGCATGAGTTAGGTCAAGATATACTTCATCAATCGAAGCCCTCTCACAGCGACCCTTTTGCGAAAGAACTGAAACAACCTGAAAATTTCGAATTTGGGCACAGCCAACACTGGGGAATGAATGACTCCAAAGGTAAACAATCACTTTGAAATGCCAATGACACGCACCTCTGAACCCGCATTCCTATATGAGTTGAGATCAGCCTTACCACGTGCTACCGGAACTTGGACCAGTTGAATTTGCGGGCAAGCCTCCTTGGCTTCATCACCTCGCATTGAACTAAAACAACGCAGGTAAGGTGAACATTGAAGCAGTTAATACAATAAAATAAAAAGTACATAGCCAATTTAGTATTTGAAAATTGTGATTCATTGTTACTTTAATCTCCAGAATTAACAAAATTAAAAAAAAAAATCCCGGATTGTAATCCGGAAACAGAATCCAATTTCAAACTAAATTGGGAATTTCGTCTAAAATCAAGGGTTTGGTTCAAAACTACCGTTTGACGCCACATCTGCGAGCCTCATAGCTAACAGCAATGAGAGCCCCACCTTTGTAGGAATTGTACTGTATGACTGCAGTGGGCAAGCCCCTTAAATTTGGTTGTTTTCTCTGTTCCACTACACCAATCAACAACACCATCATCATCATCATCACCATAATATTTGCAGAGAAGGAAAAGGAGATTCACTTCAGAAATGCGAGAGAAGAAAGAACCTTGAACGTAGAAACAATCCATGTCTACATGAGCAATAACTCTTGCATCGCAAGTCTCTCGCCTCGCTACCGGCATAGCTTCTACAACTTTTTTTCCCTCCAAATCTCTTTCCCTTCTCTTCCGTATTTATCTCGGCGCGTTTTTTACTTTTTTCTTTTCTTAAAAATTTATCATCAATGTACTTAAATTTTTAATTAAATAATTATTTTAAAGTTATTTTTAATATTTTAAATATAACTATTTTCCATATACTATTCAAAAAAAAATGTTATCATGTGTGTTTACTCTTTTTATAATAATAATAATAATAAAAATTATAAAAATAGATATAAACAATTTTTATAATTATATTATTAATCATTTTTATTTATTTTATAAATAATTTTTATTATATGTAAAGGTCTAGAAAATTGCATTTTTAAGAGTTGATAGTGTGTATAAAATTATAAGACTAGATTATTTTAATATTAAAAAGTTAAAATATAAAAAGAGATTTTATAAATAAGTTTCATTATTTAAAAACATAACATCTCTATAAAATAACTCTCTTTTTTTTTATAGGATTTTTCACCTTTTACTCATTTGTTTGAAGATTTGAGACCACTAAAGTGATCCTCATGGCGAGCTCTCTACTTTTATCTTATCAAATTCTTGTTTAGAGTGAGTTGGTTTTCTATCATTTTCTTGGTTTGTTGATTCTTTAGTGTGCATGTGAGTGGTTCTAGCTTGCATGTGGTGTTCTAGTTTTCTTTATAAGTCTCTGCTAATCAGTGGTCCTAACGGTTTGCTTTGATCGTGTTTGTGTTATTCTTAGGTATAAATAAAGCATCATGCTAGCTTGAAGGGGAATTGGTACTTTAAGTTATTGGAGTTGTCTCACAAGTAAGGGAAGCTAATTGCATTGTTTTTAAGTTGTAAATATATTGAAATTGTTGATTGTATGACGGTACGCATTTTGCCTGCGTGATCGAGTTGTATGATGAAATATGATAGGTTAAACTGAGATTAGGTTCTAATTGACTTACTTTGATGTTATCTTATGAAAATGGAGAAGGTTGTCTGAATTGATATGCTAAATTCACTTCATGTGTGTTGTATGATTGGTTTTTGATGTGTTTTAATCTCTGTAAGTGTTATGGGACTAATTTGGTCGGACTTGGATTGCATGATTAATACTAATTATTTGTAACAACCACAATATTGTTAAGAAAGTAGCCCAAACAATTAGTAAAGGTAAAGTAACCCAAAGTCGTCTACTAATGAACATGGAATTGATTCTTAACAAAATAGTTCTTATAAAAACTATACAAAAGGGTTAGTCACATGCCACACACCAAAACAATCTTCGCTTGACCGAAGTCATAATGAAAACCACCAGCTCAAGCTCCAACTCCCTTACAGGAAACCCCGATTCATCAACGCATTCATGTGACATAAAGGAGTGTGTTGCTTCAAACCAAACCAAAACCATTAACAAAACTACCATTTATGTAACATACAATTTGAATGAGACTACCTATGTTAGTCACTTCAGCACCAACATAGCCAATACCCCTCCCAGCTACTTGAGGCCTTCCCCTTCCTTACCTTATTGTTCGTGCTCTGGCAACATTAGTTTGCCCTTTGAAGAAAATTCTTAGCAATTTGCCCCTGTTGGCACCAAAAAAACTTTACATCAACCCAAAGACAAACCTTTCCTTATGCAAACCTTTGATAACGTTGTTGTTGAAGCAATCAAATTAACATTACTTATTTATAACAACTACAATATTGTTAAAAAGGTATCCAAAACAATTAGTAAGGGTAAAGTAACTCAAAGTCATCTACCAACAAACATGGAATTTATTCTTAACAAAATAGTTTTTATAAAACTATACAAAAAGGTTAGTCAAATAAAATAAAAATAGTACAAGAAAATAAAGACAATTAAATAAAATATTAAATGATAAAATAATAAATCAATGGAAGAAAAAAAATAGAAAAAGATAATAAGAAATAAAAATAATAATAAAGAAAACAAGTCAATTCCATTAATTTCAAAATAGATTCAACATCGGTTATCTAAAGATTATTATTAAATTAATTATTGTCGTAAATTTGAAAATTAATCTTTGTAAAGTCTCCATTACTTTTAACCAAAATACAGTCTCAATTAACAATAAGAACTTTTAAATTATCCATAGTAAATTCAACCAAAGTACAATCTCAATCAAATTTTACGATGCCTAATCATGTCTATTCCTTTGTCTCCTCACCAAATAAAAAACTTAATCAATCAAAGTAAAGTATTGACTAATTTTAGTTTAAGTGATTACCTTTAATCAAAGTAAAGTCTCTAATTCGTAGAAACTTATTTAATCACATGAAAGCTTATAAATTAAATCAAAGTAAAGTCTCAATTGAATTTAAAAATCCTTCAATTGATATGATCATCATATCTATTTCCCAACTTCACAACCTGGTTATAAAACACAACATACAACATCATTTTCTCACTCAACACCTCATCACACATAAACCAAATTAATCAAGTGTCTCATGCCCATATAAAATCAAAATTTATAGCTCAATGAAGTCACACAACAAATTCATAACTCAAGCATCAATCAATTACTTCATGTACAATTATCACTATAAACCAAACTCACCTACTATATTCATCATAAATCATCACCATAAATATTACAATTGATTAATCCTTAATAAGAATTAAATTTCAAACTAGTTTCCCTTACCTTTGTTAAACAACCATTTAACTCAGTTGCTCCTTAGAGCTTCATTTCTCATAGGACGCTCGAACTACCTACACAAACAAAAAATCACAAGTCTAAGCATATCTTTACAATCACAACTAAAAAGAGAGATGATGGTTTTTATATAACGTTCTAAAGTGTTGCAATTGTAACTTGCGTTATCTCCTCTACCTCCACTACGAATGTCGTTCTTCCACCATTCTTGCTCTTTTTTTTCCCTTTTTCCACCATTGTCGTCAAACCCCACATCGAACATTGCCCCCATTGTCTGCCGCTGTCGCCAAACTTGAGTTTTTGAGGAAAGCCACTCTCTGTCATTGAACTCGGGTTCTTTAGCACTTCCACTCTCTGCCACTGTCATTCAATGTCAAACACTCGTAAGTGTTGTTTCTTTCTTCCCTACTTGTTTTTTTTTTTTGGCCTTTTTTGTTGAGCTTGTGTGTTCGTTGAGGTTTGTTGTTCCTAAAGTTTGTGTTTTTTGCAACCATTTGTGTTTAAGGTATTTCATTGTGATGTAAAACTCACATTTTTGCTTTGAAAATGTATTTTTCATTGCCTTTCCTCCATTGTTATTTGCGTTTCACGCTCCCAAATTCTTATTACCTCAAAAATTTATATTCAATAACGAGCCTATATTTTTTTTTTCACATGTTGTTAATTTATTTTTTGTATGATAGAATGTTAAATTATTCATTTTAAAAATAATAATTAATTTTATGTTTAATTTTTTTTTATTTGAGATTATTGCCATGTTGAGTTAGCCTTAATTATTACCATCTCTAAGTTTTTTGAATAAATTGTATATTTTAAAAATTAATATAATAAGAGATAATATTAATAATTTATATTTTGTTGTATTGTAATTATAATTCATCATTAAGGTATCAAAAATATAAAAAACATTCAAGAACAAGAATATTTAGATTACAATTTAATGTAAAAAAGATACATGTAACGTTTTATTGTCAATTTTGTGTAACACAAAATTATAAATGTTAAAATACTTTTTTGGTCCCAATCTTCGTCAAGTTTTTTCAAATAAGTCCTAATTTTGGTTTTGTGTTCAAATAGGTCCTAATTTTCGTCAATTTTGTTCAATTGGGTTCTTTTTTGCTAACACCGTTTAAATCATTAACGGCCATGAACAATGACTGCCACTTGTCACTTTGGGGTTTTTTTGAGTTTTTTAATTTTAATTTTATTTTTTTTAAATGTACATGTGTCAACCCAGTAGCGTGTCACGTGTCACTTCGTGGTTTTTTTGATTCTTTTTAAAATTTTTTTAAAATGTCCACGTGTCAACGTGCCACATGTCAAAGTCAAAATTCTATATTCAATTTGGTTCCTATATTTGTTATTTTTGTTCAATTAGGTCTCAATTTTTGTTAACATTAACCAATTTGGTCCCTCGTCAATTTAAAACCAAATTTAATTTTATATTAAAATTCAAATTTTTTATTAAATATTTTTATATAATATATTAAAATTCATATTATTATAACTTTGATATAAAAATTAAATTTGGTCACATCTTCGACAAGGACCAAATTGGTTAATGTTAACAAAAATTGGGACCTAATTGAACAAAAATAATAAATATAGGGACCAAATTGAATATAGAACATTGACTTTGACACATGGCAGCTATTAGGTTGACACGTGGACATTTAAAAAAATTTTAAAATAAAATTAAAAAAAAAAAAATTCAAAAAAATCACGAAGTGACACGTGATATGCTACTGGTGTACATTTAAAAAAAATATTAAAAAAAATTTTAAAAAAAATTTTAAAAATAAAAATAAAAATAAAAGAAATTCAAAAAACCACGAAGTAACATGTGACAATCACTGTTCATGGCCATTAATGATTTAAACGATGTTAGCAAAAAATGACTAAATTAAACAAAATTGACGAGAATTGGGACCTATTTGAACACAAAACCAAAATTAGGACTTATTTGAAAAAACTTGACGAAAATTGGGACAAAAAAGGTATTTTAACCAATTATAAATTATTTCATGAATTTTTTTATATGACAATATAAATACTAATAAATATATAAATTGTTTAAAATAATATTATTATGAAGAAAATAAAATAAAATAAAATTTAAATTTTATTTTATTAAATGACAAAGTAATCAAAATTTATAAAAAAATACAATTAAAATAAAAAACACTATAAATAATAAATACTATAAATAAATATTTTTTAATAATTTATTAAATGTCCAATTAAATACAAATTATAACAAGATAAAATTGAAAATGAAAAAAAATATATTATAAAATTAAATTAAAAAAGAAAAAATATTATAAAAAATTTAGTACTTTAAACATCATTCTTTAATAATTTATTGATGATTAATTAAAATAAATTATAAAAAGATAAAAAATAAAAGCAAAACAATTAGTGTAGAAATATATTTTTATATTGAAAAAAATAATTTAAAAATAAAATAAATAGATAAAAAAGTATAATAACTTTTATGTACATGTGACTACAAAATAAATAAAATAAAATAAATATATTAAATAACTAAAAAACAATATTTTAGAACACCTCTTAACAAAATAAATATGGTTAATTATAGATATCAGCAGTTAAGTATTTCCTTTTCGACACTCCCATTCTCCTCCACTTCCTTTTCTTTAATTTCTTCCTTCAACCACGTGCTTTAACATGATTTTCCTAGTTAACTATATTTTTCAATCCAATTTATTTTTTTCTAATACTTACATTATTAAAACGAGTCATTTTAATTAAAATATTTTCACTTTGAATAAAAAAAGTTATAACGGAATTTATTTGTTAAATGAAAAATACCAAGATTCACAGAAAAATAGATAATGACGAAAGAAGTGTTGGAAAAAAATACGTTATAAAATATGCTAATAGTAGTATTTATGAGAAAAAGTGTTTAAGTCTTTTACTGGTAATAATGTGGGTAGATTTAGTAATTGTGAGTGTAGGAAGCAATAGCCCATAGCTAATAGCCAGAGGAGTAGAGAAACCACTAAAACCTTAATTACCGAAAGCAGTACTATGCAGTGAGATCGCAGGAAGAAGTGAAGTGTGAATGTGGCTGAGAAAGACACCACAGGTCTGTTCGAGGGATAGGAGAAGCAACACCAACACCCAAAACGGACAGAAAAAGAACCATTGAACCACGAAATTGTTCACCAGGTGCGTTCTGCATAAATCTATACCTAGTAACAAACAAATCAAGTGTCGTTTTTTTCTTCTTTTTTTCTACTGTCCAACCGAGCTTGCTGAATCGACTCTAAACTCGTGAGCGATTTTGTCGCACTAAAAAACGATTCTGCATGCAAAGTTGATTAGGTTCGAGGATTTGGGAACGTAATATGGTGTTGAATCGCGATTCCTCGATAATCCTGATATAGGAGAAATAGATAGAGAGGAAGTCCAGTTTTGAAAAACATTGATTATAGAGGAGGACCAACAGAGGGAAAATTAGAAGCGTGGAACAGATAGACAAGGTCAAGATGGTTGTTGTGGTACAAAATTTAGAAGCATACTCGTTTAAAGGTCATGTTTCAAAATGCATAGATTAAATACTATGCAGAAACAGAACAAGCATCTTGTTGTTATAATGCACAAAATAACTTAGATTCTTATGGAATGCTTCCTTAATTTCATATTTGAATTCCTTTACATATTCCGAACATATATAGATTTGTCGATCATGTTACTTTATTTTCCACCAAGTCTGATCCATACTGAATATTGATAAGACAGGGACTCGGTTCAAAGAGATAGGTGAATCAGCATGATTATAATAATAGAAGAATGATAATGCTAAAGTTCCTATTAAAGAACTAAAGTTTCTAGTGGCTATGTAAACATTATTCAAGCTCCCAGTTTGCACGCACCCAGCCAACTTAGTCTCATTATCTTCTTCATTTTATAGCATTGTATTCAAATCAGTTTTGGCTTCCTCCAAAACCCCAACTTGTCGTTTCTTTTGACCTTTAAGGCCTTCAGTTATTGAAAAAATGTGTGATCACGTAGACAGAATCGAGAAATTCAAGTTCTCAGATCTACAGAATGCCCTACCTTTCAAGGACGCGTCAAATTAATTTATTATATGGTTGGGTTTTACCACCACTTCCAACATGAGCATAATGTTATAAAGGGTATTGATATATTATGAGTATTCATAAAGGGTATTAATTCCCCAATACTCAATGGTCCCCACCAATGCCTAAAACGAATTCACGTAAAGCTTCTCAACTCAAAGCAGTGGTCTAGTCCTTGGTATCAACAAATTCACTCCACTTCTTCCCATGCTAATGCATTAGTAATCAGGTGTACTTCATCCTTCTTCTGCTGATACTCTACCTAAGTATGTATAGCCAATCTCTGAGGTGTGAATAGTTCCTTTATTGGCTATAATGTATAATAGTTAGTTCTGAACCTTTTGAACAGCAGCAGAAAATGAGAGTTAAATTTGATATAAAACACACTCACCTAATTAAAACACACACACGCCACACTCCGTCACACACTAATTAACACACACAATTCTGCACACAAAAAAAGGGGCCCAGGCCCAGGCCCACGAGAAAGAGAGAAAAAACTCACGGGAGAACCCTAAAAAGGCTCTCTTCTCTAAAAAAAGAAAAGGAGAGAAGATTATCCTCTCTCGTTAGCGATTCAAGGAGTTCGTCATTGCCGCAGCTAGGGTTCGAAATTTCTTCTTCCAACACTCGTCCTTGGCCACTGTCTTCTTGTTTTCATACCTGGTTAGAACTACTTGAGTTTTGTTTTGTTTTCTGATTCTGCTAATTGCATTTGCTCGAGATTTCAGTTTTTTCTTTTTGTAATCGAAAGTGTGGTGTTGATTCTTTTGGTTGTTCTTGTGGTTTTGTTGTTCGGTTAGAGAGATTCTCTAAATATTAGTTCCTACTATGTTTCAAATTGTTTGCAACGAAATGCTAGGTTTCATCAGTACTAATTTAATGTTAATGAGTGGCTTAATTTCTTTTAAGACTATTGTTCCCGTGATTTCATTCCATTGATTGATGGTTGCTTTAGAAAAATCCGTGGATGAAGTTATGAAATGTTTGGATTAATATAATATAATGGTAGACCACTCTGTTTTTGTTTTGGTTTGTTAGCATCGGGCTTGATCCAGTAATTGAATATTCTTCAAGCAGTTGAATTTTCTGTGTTTAGTTTTCTTGGAGCGTGCTCATTTCCTTCATTTTGGGTTGTTTTAAGTTTTGATATTTACTTAAGTCAGTGGCAGCAGCTTATGGAATTGTTTATTACGATTTGCTTATTATGAATTGTCTGTTACTATGGCATAGGTATTGACTGTGTTAAATGATTGACTTGATTATGTTTTGGGGTGGAAGATATTTGATTTCTTGCAAACTGTGTGGAGAATTAAAGGGATGTGGATATATGCGCTGATTTGGAATGTTGGAGTTGGAAAACTTCTTTTATTTTCTGCTTGATGGATGTTTGGACCTTTCGGTTTCATTGTTGGTGAAATGGTAGCAAAGCGTCGATGTGAAACCAATTGTGGAGGAGTTTATGTCATTGGTTTGAACGATTGAGTATTATTAATTAATTGTTAATTGTCGAGGTTTGATTATCTGGGTTCTAATTTGTTTAAGGTTGTGTATTTGAACGGCCTTTGGGGTTGATATTGCAATGCTTAATTTAGAGACTATTGATTCATATAATGTGGGAGTGCTTTATTCTTAATGTGTGGTATTCTGTTGGGATATATAATATCCTATTTTGATTTGTTTGGGAGTGTTTCGTGATAGTAGAATAAATTCCAATCGGAACCCAATTGTTGGTCTCAAAATTTGGGAAATTTATTTGCTTTGATCATAGTGTAGTGTAAATATAAATGTTGATATGAGGGTTTTTATTTTGAATGTTGTATAGTCAAGATTTGATTACTCTAAGACTTGTCGCGTAATAACAAGATATTCATTTACTGATTTGATGCAAGGAGTCTGGTTCGGTGATCAAATTTTATATTGTTATTGTTTGATATTAAGATTGATGCTTGTATAGAGTAATGGATTGCACTATTGAGGAATTTCTTTTGTGTTGGCATTCTGTTTGATTAAAATGTAGTATATATCATTTTCAATCTTGATAAGATTTGATGATTACAATAAAGTTGGATACTTATATGATCGTACGCATCGTCTGGTATCCAATTTTGTTATCCAAATATTTTTCAAAGATAAGTTTTTGGGATGTTTGTATGATTGTCTGTCATCTACATCCCTCCCTGATAAATGTTTTTTGATACCTTTATGTTCGATCACATCATCTAGTGTCCAATTATTTTATCCAAATATTTTTAACGATACATTCTTGGAATGTTTGTGTGACCGTTTGTCATCTACATTCCCGATAAATGTTTTTCGATACTTGTATGGTCGATTGCATCCTCTAGTATCCAATTATTTTATCCAAATATTTTTAACGATACATTCTTGAAATGTTTGTATGACCGTCTGTCATCTACATTCCTGATAAATGTTTTTCAATACCTGTATGGTCGATCGCATCATTTGGTATCCAATTATTTTATCCAAATATTTTTTAACGATATGTTTTTGGAATGTTTGTATGATCGTATGTTATCTAGCATCCCCATAATAAAAGTTTGAGTACTTGTGTGATTGTCTGCATCTTCCTAGTACTCGGTACCTTTCATTTTATTAAAAATCCTAAAAAATATAAAATTTTCAAAAATTAAAAAATATCAAACACTCATCCATTTAAGCCCAGTTTACACTGGCCCTCTCTTTGTTCAAGCCTAGCTTCTGCTGACATATTTTCACAAAAAGTTTTAAAAAGAACTACGTAACCCTGATTCTTTATGACGCATAGAGATACGTAGGAGTGAGGAATTATCCTTGTCGGGCCCTTTAAAATAAAAGAAAAATTTGTTTATTTTATATATTATTTCCTTATTGTTTTTGTTTTTGGAGAAAATTAAGCATCTTGAAAACCACGTCATTTTTTATATCTAATTAAAGGGACTGCCTTAGGGTGGGTGTTGTAGGATGCTAATACCTTTCCTATAGCGTAATTGACTCCCGGAATCAAAATATGTTTTTCATGTAGCACATTCAAGGACAACACTGACAACACATTTTTATACTAAAATTTCAATTTAACACACAATGCCATGTCACTCAAACTAATTCATTTTATTTTTAAAATGCACATGCAGGTGTATACCAACGGTATATCACGTACAAGTGTACGTTAAACATTTCTCGAAAATATTATGGGAAAATAAATGAGATTTGAATTTGATTAGTGAAGACGAGATATGAAAGTGGTGGTCAATTATATAAATCATGGTAGTGCCTCAAGAGTGCGGTGCAACAAGTAAAGCAAATGTCTTACATGCAACTATCTCAGAAGTTTTACGATGCTTTCAAGCTGTGTGGGACTTCCCTCAAATCCCCACCCATTGCTCGAAAACTTCATGCCCAACTCATACGCTCCGGCTTGGACGCTTCCCTTTTCTTACTCAACAATCTATTGCACATGTACTCCAATTGTGCCATGCTCGAGGATGCTTTTTGCGTTTTTCGCCAAACCAGTCACCGCAACACCTTTACGTGGAACACCATGCTCCATGCACTCGTTCATTCTGATCGGATGCACGAAGCAGAGAAATTGTTCGATGAAATGCCTACAAGAATGAGAGACTCTGTTTCTTGGACCACAATGATATCTGGTTACTGTCAGAATGGCCTCCCTGCTCATAGCATCAAAACCTATATCTCAATGCTTCGAGATTCTGATCATGAAATTCAAAACTGTGACCCCTTTTCCTATACTTGTACAATGAAGGCTTGTGCTTGCCTTGCCTCCACTCAGTTGGCTCTTCAGTTGCACGCCCATCTCCTCAAGTTACATTTGGAAGCCCACACTTGCATTCAAAACGCTCTTGTTGATATGTATATTAAATGTAGAGCAATTCGTTTGGCTGAGGTTGTTTTCCTTGACATTGAAAGCCCGAGCTTATTTTGTTGGAACAGTATGATTTATGGATATTCTCAATTATATGGACCCGTTGAAGCTCTCCGAGCATTCAACCAAATGCCTGAACATGACAACGTTTCATGGAACATGCTGATATCTATGTTCTCTCAACACGGCCTTGCAGTCCATTGTCTTAGTATGTTTATGGAGATGTGCAGTCTGGGTTTTAAGCCCAATTTCATGACTTATGGTAGTGTACTCAGTGCATGTGCCAACATTTCTAGTCTAGAATGGGGTGCCCATTTGCATGCTCGGATTCTTCGAATGGAACATAGCCTGGATTTATATTTGGGAAATGGTCTCATTGACATGTATGCCAAGTGTGGATGCTTAGAACTTGCGAGGCGTGTTTTTGACCGTGTAGGTGAACGTAATCAAGTTTCTTGGACTTGTTTGATTGTTGGGGTGGCACAGTTTGGACTTGGAGAAGATGCTTTCACTTTGTTTAACCAAATGAGATTGGATTTTGTGGTGTTGGATGATTTCACTCTGGCCACAATACTTGGAGTTTGTTCGGGTCACAGAAGTATGCTGCCCCTGGAAAACTAATTCATGGATATTCCATCAACAGTGGGATGGAATCCTCTGTTCCTGTAGGGAACGCAATCATTACAATGTATGCAAAGTGTGGTGATATTGAGAAAGCTAGCCTTGCATTTAGATTGATGCCACTTAGAGATATCATATCATGGACAGCCATGATCAATGCATTCTCCCAAAACGGAGATATTGACAGGGCACGCCAATGTTTTGATACTATGTGTAACGTGTAACAAATTAAGGGCGGAATGGGAAAAGCAAGCCAGTTAGTTATGCCCCAGGTACATGTGGAGGCAGACCCTAAAATGGGAGTCCAGAGGAAAGGTGTGAGGAAGAGGAGAAGTAACATAAAATTAAAAGATTATGTGACGTAGTGGAGTGTGCCTGTGGTATGTGTAACCTTTGCCTTTCTGAATTTCTATCTCGCATCCTTCACCAATTTCTCTGATTATTCTCTTTCCCTTCTCAGGTTCCTCTATCGTGGAAATTTCCTCTCATTTGTCTCACATTTCAGCTTCCCTGCACTGTTATACAACTCAATACACTTACATCAATAAAATTTCCACGTTATTATCCTTTC
>Ga0209389_1002643_pt1 | contig 13916 bp, 15 predicted proteins | sample CowpearedBW_FD_187526 | JGI IMG/M metagenome (GOLD analysis project Ga0209389, IMG submission 187526) | Root nodule microbial communities of legume samples collected from California, USA - Cow pea red BW (SPAdes) (version 2) | ecosystem: Host-associated > Plants > Roots > Nodule | place: USA...
GACCAAAGAAATAGCTCCACTATGATCAACAAGAGTACAAAAGAGTCTCAATCAATAGCACAAATTAGTGCCAACACCCAACCAAATAACAAAGCAACAAAGCTTTCAAATAGAGAAGAACAAGAGAAGAAAAACCTATAAAATCGCTACTGCAGTGCGAAATTAATATCTCCCAACTCAGACCTCGTATCAACGATCCGACCAGTCAGAATGAAGAACAATGAGTTTCGAACCTACTATAAACATTTCAGCCTAATCCAACGGTGAACGAATCCGCAATGCCGATTTTACGGTGGCAGCTCTATTAAAAACGTGAACAAAATTTCTCTCTACCTCTCCCTCTATGTGCTAGGGTTTTCAGTGTGTTCTGACTCTATTGTTCTGCCTCTCTATTTATTTTGCAGCCCCCTCTCCACCAGATTAAGTGAGACATGGGCTTCTCAAGTTTTGGGCCTTTTGTCCACTTAGGAAGGGAGCCTAATATCCAACATCAAGTATTCTTTCCACAATCTATTTTTGTCTTGTTAAGTATTCTTTCATGAAGTCACCGTTTGTTCAACCCAAGTATTCTTTCAAAAACCTATTACAGGATCAACCAAAGTCTTCTTTCAACAAACCCCTCCTTGATAAACCAAAATATTCTTTTAACAATAAATTTTTTACCCACACAAAGTGTCTTTTTAACAAGTTACTTTTGACTCAACTAAATATTCTTTCAATAATCATTTTTAGCTTAACCAAGTGTTCTTTAAATAAGAATCACTCCTAGCTAATAATTGGATATTTTTTACCAAATATTTACTCACGCACCATTACCCAGTGCCACACTTGTGTCATCATCATTGTTACAAAGGTAGAAAAAGAAAGGGAGAACATTAGGGAAAAATAAAAAGATAAAAAAACTTATTTAGAAAAGTGTTAGAAATTTAATCATGAGAAAATATTTTAATTATTAAAATAGTTGAATTACAAGAACAATTTTACACGTTTTTTTGCATTATTATAGGAATAATAACATAACTGTAAAGATTGTATATATTAATTATAGATAATTCCTCTTTTTTACGGTGGCAGACCTTCATAGTGACTAAGGAGGCCATGACCTCCCCAATTTTTTTATATATTTATATATGTTAATCTATAATTTTAATATATTTTTCAAAAAATTAATATTTGTAATATAATTCATATATTTGATATTCTAATAAATTTGTATACATCTATATTTATATATAAGAAAAAGTTTTTTTTATTGTTCACATTTATTTTTCATTTTTTATATTTTAAATATTTTTTAAATAAAAATAATTATTTTATTAATTATCTTTTAAATGATTATTTGTGTAATTTAACCATTTTTTTATTTGATTTTTTTAAACTTAATCATTATAAATGAAAATTAATTATAGTAAATTTATAAAAATGATTTATATTTAATTTTATAATTATAATAATAATAATCATCATAATTTTATTATTTTTTATTATCATGAAAAAAGCAAATACAATGTTTTTACTAGTTTACGTAAAAATTTTGAGATTACTCTTTTGGTTCCTATTTTCATTCAAAAATATCAAGTTGGTCCACTATTTTTATTTTTTATTTTATCTCAATTTTGTTTCGATTTTTGAAAAAATAATGCAATTTTGTCATTTTCGTTAAATTCTTGAATCAAATTTTTCAACAAAATTGAAGTTGTGAATAAGGATGATTGTGTGATTTGTTGGTGTAATTGACATAATCCTAGTGTCAGTTTTTTCTGAAAAATCTTTCTTCCACTTCAAAAAATTTAACGAAAAAGATCAAAATACATTGATTTTTAAAAAATTGGAACCAAATTGAGACTTAAAAAACTAGATGAGCAACTTGGACGGAAATATAGACCAAAAGTATAATTCAACAAAAATTTTGGCACCCCCAAAATTTTGGCTGAAGAACGACCACTACTTGTATATATTTCTATTTATTCCTTTCAATAAAATAAAACACAAAATTCCTTCTTTTATTTGTTTCCTTTACATGTTATCAAGAGCAAGAACGATCCTCTGCTCAATCATTCATTTTTTTTATTTTCCTATCCTTCTTTCCATGGCTAACAATGGAAAAGAACCAAATTTTAATAGTTCTTATTCTCTCCATCATTTTGACCATCCTAGAATGGTCCTTGTTTCAAAACCTCTAGATGGAGACAATTTTTTGACTTGGTGTAGAGCCATGGTCATCTCTTTAAATGCAAAATCTAAATTGGGTTTTGTTGATGGAACTCTCAAGGCACCCTTTACGGAAGACAAACTAGAAGAATATACAACATGGAAAAAATGCAACGACATTGTATTATCTGGGATCTTTAATTCTTTGACAACTGATATTGTATATAGTGTTACTTTCTATGACATTGCTCATAAAGTTTGGAAAGATCTTCAAAATCGTTTCTCTCAAATTCATGCACCAAAGATTTTTCAGATTGAGAGAGACATTGCTTGCTTGACTCAAGATCAAATGACAGTCGCAACCTATTACACGAGGTTAAAGAAATTATGGGATGAGTTGGGCTCCTATAGTAATGCAATCTGCACTTGTGGACCAAACAATAAAAGGCACAAATTGATGTAGTTTCTTATGGGATTGAATGACTCTTATAGTGCTATTCATGTTCAACTTCCCTTAATGAATCCATTGCCTGATGTTACACAAGCTTATTCTTCCATCATTCAAGAAGAAAAACAACACCACGCGTGACACAATAGAAGCTTCAGACATGGTTGTTCAAAAGAATAAACCAACAACCCTTGTTGTTCGCCACAAACAAGATCCTCCTTCTCGTTTTAATTCATCTAATCGAAAGTTAATGCATTGTTCTCATTGTGATATAGATCATCATACAAAAGAAACATGCTGGAAGCTACACAATTATCCTCCTAAACACCCAAGGCATGGAATCACCCGGAATGCTTATATTAAGCCTAATGGGAACAATCAATTTTAAGCAAATAATGTCACAACGACTCTAGTGATGCAATAATTGCAGTCCACAATGAATAGATTAACTGAACTACAACTCCAACAAATGTTGTCTAGTATGCATGGTAATGCATCATCTTCGTCAGCTAATCCTAAGGTCAACAACGCCAATGTTCCTTCAGGTTTGTCACCACCCAAACTTATAATTGATAGTGGGGCCACCGATCACATTATTTCTTCACCAACCTTGCTTGTCAACAGTAAAGAAAACACTTCTTTACCACCAGTTATTATGCCAAATGGTAATTAGGCCCCTATTATCTCTATTGAAACTTTACCTTTAAGTCCAATTGTTCTTTAACAAATGTGCTTGGGGTACCATCTTTCAAAGTAGATTTGATGTGAGTAAGTCGGGTCACAAGAGATTTAAATTGTTTGGTAACTTTTTTTCCTTCTGGGTGTATTTTACAGGATTTGATGACGAGGATGACAATTGGTTTGGGTAAACAACAAGGTGGACTCTGTTACTTGGTTGCAATGACATTAAATAAGTCAAACACTCCCATTTCATCACTCACAGCCCATGTCACCAAGTCATCTCCTCCTTTAAACACTTCTACTACTTTGTGGCATTGACGACTAAGACATCCATCTCCATCTAGATTATATTTTATGGCTAAAACTTTGTTAAACTTCTCTTTAGAGTAAAACAAAATTGTGATGTTTGTACTCTTGCAAAACAGAAACGCCTTCCTTTTCTGAATATCTCAATTTCTTCCATTAAACCTTTTGAATTACTTCATTGTGATATTTGGGGACCATATAAAGTTCCTTCTCTTTCTGGTGCACGGTATTTTTTGACTGTTGTGGATGATTTTTCTTGCTACACTTGGATTTTTTTTCATGCATTATAAAAGTGAAACCTAACATCTCCTTACTAATTTCTTCTCTTTTATTAAAACCCATTTTAATACCAATATAGTCAATATTCGGGTTGATAATGGGAGGGAATTTTTTTTCTATGCGAGATTTTCTTTACACAAGAAGGAACAACTTACCAACATTCTTGCACTTACACACCATAACAAAATGGAGTTGTCGAGCGTAAGCATAGACATATCCTTGAGTCAACACACACTCTTCGTTTTCAAGCTCACCTTCCCTTACACTTTTGTACAAAATGTGTTTCCATTGTTGTCCATATTATTAACAGGTTGCCTATGTCTCTTCTATCACATCAGACACCTTTTGAGCACCTATATGGTAAATTCCCTTCTTATTCACACTCGAGTTTTTGGATGTCTTGCTTATGCTACTAATGTTCATGTTTCTCATAAGTTTGCTCCTTGTGCGCCAAAATGTGTTTTTCTTGGTTATCCTCTTGGCCAAAAGGCTTATAAGTTATATGATCTTGAAACTCATCAAGTCTTCACTAGTCGTGATGTTGTTTTCCATGATGATATTTTTTCGTATGAATCCTTTAACACTTCTTTCACCACCATAGACCTTGTCATACCTAATGTTGTCCCAGATAATCCTCTGTCTACGGCTCTTCCATACTCCATCACCACCTATAGAAAACATAATTGTGCCTCCCATTAATTCCCCACTTATGGTTCCCTTGTGATGGACGCGCGAAGCCACAAGTCTTGTCGGAATCATGATGCAAGGCCGTGAAACATAGATTTGTTCGGTGGAAATCCACCAAACAGGCAGCGGAAGACTATGATCTCACGATGGGAGATCGAATCACTCTCAAACAGAGTTCCAGTGGGGAACTCTCACTGAAATTGGGAATCGACGAGGTTAAAAACCTAATCTAGGGTTAGGGTTGAGCTGAGACGAAAGGGGAAATTTATCACTCTCATTCATCAAAGCTCCTTAGTACAATGGTTGGCTTGCCTTTTATAGATGAAGGCAACCAGAACAGTAAATGAGAAAAAGTGGATGCCGTCTAACACAAACCTAACGACAAGAGGAAACCCTAATGGTGAAAAAAAATGGGAACAAGCTTACACAAGACCCTAACTTTAACGAAAATCTCAAAGGATGACAAGTGTGGAAAGCATGAAGAATGAAGGAGCTTCCTTGGTGGCTGATTGCTTCAGACGCGTGAGGAAGTGTTATGGTTCGCTTTCAGACACGAGGGTTAGAGCTGCGCAACAACAAAAAGGTGTGGGTTGGATGCGAAACCTAAGAAAATGGGCGCACCCTCTCATGAACCCTAGCGGAGAAACTGAAATAAGGTGGGTTCATCGTGAAGGAATGAGTGAGCTTCTCATTCTCTGATGTTTGTCACGCAGAGATCTTGAAGAATTGGGTTCGGGCCCAATTAAGGAGATATAAAAAAAACAATGTTGGCTGCAACAGGATGGGAGGTGTGGAAAGCATTTGGGCAGCGTGCAGGTGTGCGGCCTGTTCTTCAGCGTGGTACGTGTGATCAAGTTTGGGCTTGTTGAAGGAAGGAGGAGCTCAGCCCATTGCTGATGTGTGGGAGAAACAATTGAAGAAGCATGTAATTGTTGGTGTAAAGGAGAGTTGGGCCGCAGGCCCAATGCCAATTCTTCAATTATTGGCAGCTTTAGAAAATAGGTTGCATTTAGCAAACAAACCCAATTAGACACATTTATTTAATTAAAATAAAAGAAAAAAATTAAAGAAATTAAAAGGAATTTGGCCTAGGCATTGGCCGATGCTATGAAAAGCCTCTTAGGGTGATATTCATCATCCCCTCCCTCTTGAAAAGGATTTGTCCTCAGATCAAGAGGTTTCTTTAAGGCCCACAACAATTAAAGATGAATTCCTCCAGGATCAAAAATATATCTGCAATAGTCATAAAATAAAATTGTATTAAAATCATAATGACCATGCAATATAGGTGATTGGGAAATGTGTGAAAATGGACTCTTAAAGATTGAAAAAGATGGTATTAGGCCCACTTCACAAAAAGAATGTTTTACACTTTGACTAAGATGATTTTTGAAATGAATTTTAGAGTCAAAGTGTGTTGGTACATAAGATGTTGAAGAGGGTGAAATAAGGGAATGAGATTGAGAACAAAATGGTTGAGAAAGAAACAAAACAAAAGATTTAATGTCAAAGTGAATAGAGTTTAAAGATGGAAGAACTTCGTTTGAAAATTAGAACCTAATGGAAGGGATTAGTGAAAGATTTAATGATGTTTGTCAACACCCAATTTCGTCCGGGTGAATAAATTTATTTTCAAAAAAAAATATTTTTTTAGTTAATGGAAAATAAAAAATGGTGAAATAAAATTTTCTTCCAAGATTTTCAAACTTTAATTTTAGAAAAAAAAGAGATAAAAAAAGAAAAAAAAGGAAGAGCTTAATTTATTTTTAATTATCACACTCCTTTCCATAAGCCCAACAAAATCAACATAATATTTTTCACCCTTTGTTCCTGATAGAGACGAGACATTAGTGATATGATTCTAATAATTAGAAGCAAATATCTTTATATGGTTAGAATCAATATTACTAATCGGGATTGATTCTAATAATTAGAAGTAGTATCTCTTCATATGGTTAGAATCAATATTATTAATTGAGATTGATTTTTGTGCTCTGATTTGTTAATGGTTAGAATCAATATTTTTGATCTTGATTGATATTGTGCTCTGATTTGCTATGATTTGATTTCCATAATGTGTTGTTAACATGACCAATTTCTTCCTTATATTGTTCATTACAATTAAGGGTAGGATTGCAATTTGTGAATATAAATAGACAATTTGTTTCATGAAAAGGGATCGAAAAAAAAAAGAGATAATTCTCTACACTTATCTAATTCTTTCCCATCACCACTCTCATTTACACACCTCCTTTTTTATATCTCTTTAAAAAAAACATATTGAAGGTAGTAGAAAATCGAAAGAAAATATTCGCTACACTTCCTCTTTCTCTTCCATTACCACCCACACAAACACACCTCCTTTTTATCTTTGTTGGGAAAACGAGAGGGTGAGATTGATATAGAAGAGAACATATATGAAAATTTTTGAAGGTACGTCATTGCCAATTTCTAATTGTTTTGATTTATTTTTTCATTTTTCATTATATATTTTTTAATCATAAACAAATATTTTTCTTCATCTCTTTTAGTGTTTGTCCGGCCGCTCGTGCCGCGTGACGCCAATTTTCAAATTTAGTTTTAGAAAATATATCAAAATATAAAGAACCAAAGATAAAAAATAGTTTTCTTTGTTTAATTTTAGTGTTTGTCTGGCCTCTCGTGTTGCGTGACACTCATTTTCAAATAATTAAAAATACCAAAAAACATAAAAGGGTTTTCAAAATGATAAAAGAAATAAAAAAAAATCAAATCAACAATTTCTAAAAGATTCTAAAGAACTATGTAACCCTGATTCTCCATTGTTAAATGAAGATATGTAGAAGTGAAGATTAATCCTTGTCGGGCCCTAAAAAATCAAAAAATTATTTTGTTTTTTTTAACATTCTTTTATTACTATTTTTGGGAAAAATTAAATATTTTGAAAACTACATAACTGTACAAATTAAATATTCCAGAATAAACTATGGTAACGACTCCAATCTCTGTTTTTACAATTTTTTTTGTTCGTCGTCTCGTCGCGATTTTGGTTGCGATAGATGGCGACTCTAGTGGGGATACTAGAGAGTCCGACCATTTATTTGGATGTGCAAAATTGATGTGGTTTTTCTTCATATTTTTTCTTCCCCCTTTTTTTAATCTTTTTATCTCTTTTTGATATGTGGAATAGTTGTATGTGTATGTTCTTCTTTATTTTGGTATTTGGAATAATTGTTAGGTGTGGGCTTGGGTATACATTGTATTCTCCCTTCACACACACACACATTTTGTTCATTACATGAGTGAAGCTCTATACCCGGGTCTGAGTTGCTTAGAATTAAAGGGGATTGTGTAGTAGTGTCACAGTGGATGTACTTCCCAAGTGGTCACTGTGAGAACCCCAACTAAAGTTTGTTTGCTTCATTGGTACTCTCACTTCTTGTTGTTTACCAACTATCGTGGGAAATGCCATGAAATGAGCCATAGCTCTAGTGACCTGGATCTTTAAGTATTAGGGAACTATCCTTGTGAGCACATATACCTTGCCTTAGAACTTTAAACGTCAAACCTATGTTAAATTAAGACACAAAAGGGAGAATATTTGCGTCCTTTACCCTCACCTTTGCTTGTATATAGTAATAAGTTCATCACAATTTTTATCATCAACATTATAAAAAGAAAAGGAAAAAATGCCTCCTAAGGCATAAGCATACATTTCATTAGCATATCATATGAATAAGTGCTCTGCGATGCATAAACATGCATTGCATTCCCATTTTGTGGTCATCTATCTATGATACCCTGTTCATAGTTTCAACATGCATATGCATAATTTTAAAAAATAAACAAAAAAAAAATTGCACTAAAATAAATTCAAACTGTTTCCCACTTTTCTTATCACCAAATTCTTGGAATCTTTCTTACGAAAAATGAGAAAATCATCAAACATTTTTTGGTCAAATTAGTGGATTTAATAAAGAAATAAAATTTTGTTTATTATCATTTCTTTTGAAGTACTCATATAATCTTACATTCATGAAATTGCTCAAATCCATCTCCTTTTCCATCTCTCTTCCATCATAAACTTTGTTTTCATTTTTATGGAGGATTATCATAAAGGGAACACACACCTTAAAATGATTACAAAAAACTTTCTGAGCACGAAAACAAAAAAATAAAGAAAAATTAGCTAGACTAAAAACAATGAAGGATAGTCTAGGCAAAAGTAAGACAAAAAAAAGTGAAGAAAAAATAGAACAAAACAAGGGACATCATGTCATATGAAATCAATTATTTTCCTGTGAATTAATTTTTTTTAAACACAATCATGTTTTGAAATGACGTGTGGTCATGTTTCTTTATAAAAAAAACAAAAGTAATTATCCTTTGCTACCCAATTTGAGCCTTCCAAAAAATTTCTTTCAAATTACCCTAAACAAGGGTCACCCTCACACTAAGAGTTGACATAACTTTTGCATTTGTTTCATCTGAATGGTAGTTCACCACTACAAAAATATATATAAAAAAGAAGAAATGGTTATATCAAGAAAAGAAAAGAAAAAGAGAAGCAAAATGTGAATAAGAAGAAGTGAAACAAATTATGAATGAAACATTATTCAAAGATCCTTGTTTGAAACAACCATCACATCACTTTTTGGGCCTTTAATATCATTTACATCCATACCCCTAACTTTGGCAACGATACAAGCCTAATAAAGTCCACACAAATCAAAGATTGATTGTTTTCTTTTAAAGGTTTTAATTTAGAGGAAAATTTTGATTTGCTAACAGATTTGTTCTAAAAAAGGATAAAAAAATTGAAAAAGTGTGTTCAGATATTTGCTTTTAAACACTAGGGTAGTTTACGCTTGGTTGACATGTTTTCAAAGCTCCAAAATCAGCACGAGCAATCAAGCAATCTGGTTAAATTTGGGTTGTCCGCTTTTAGTTCATTCTTCATGAAATTCCATTTTTGCTCATACTGAATCCTCCGTACTAAGCCTAAACCTTGACCAACCTTAACATAGTCCATCTTTATCAATGTCAAACCTAAACTAGGGCAGTCACTTTGTTTGTGATTCATATATTCCCATCATTCATTTTGAATTAGGGCATTTTACATTGAAGACTGTGATCACATTAAGGATAACTTGTGAAGACCTCGTCATTTTTCAATCTCTTTAATTGGGAAAAGTCAAACATGCTTTTACACCCTAAAACCATCCTAGGCTCTCACACTAGAGGCAAATTTTTGAAGTCCCTATCATTTCTTTCATACATCAATAACTTGGGAAAGTGTAAGATGCGGGAAAAAATTAGACTAAAGAGAAACATATGGGAAAAATTAATGGCTTGATTAATGTTGTTGATTTATTTAATTTAATTAGGTTATTAATTTTGAAAAATGAAATAATTATTATTTGAGTGATTTAAGTTATTGTAGTATTTATAATATTTATTTAAGTGATGTAAGGAATTATGGTTTATGAACTATAAGTGTTTTAATACTTATAATGCATGTTATATCATGTAGCTTAGTGGTGAATGTTGTGTTTAGTAGTGTGCAGTTGCGGAGTTCAAACCTGGTAGACTGAATTTTGTTTTGTGTGTTGGTTTTAAATTCATTTTTCTCCTTTAAGGAGTGAGGCCCACGAAATATGAAATTATTTTCTCTTCCTTCAATCACGGGAATGTAGTGTGCTTGGTGTATATCTATATGCATAAATTGTTATTGGGGTGCTGCATCAGCTTAGTATATAGATATGTGATTCACGCTACACCCAAATGGTTATCTCTTATTTTTTTTCCTCTATCTTTTGAATTGTGATTTAAAATATTATAACAGCCAAGAAAAATAAATTTAAAGCAAAGGATATTAACAGAAAAGATTTGGAGTGAGAGGGGTATATAGGTTAAAAGTTAGGGTTTCTGGAAGAGGAGAGGGAGAGAAACAAGAGTAGAGAAATTGAGAGTTGAAGACCACGGGAGAGGGAAAGAAGAAATCCAGGTAGGGAAAGCCAACCTTTTGTATATTTCTATTTTTACTCCTTCTTTTGGTCATCATTTATATTGTCATTGCTGCCATGAATTTTGTGGTTGTGGTATCGTTCCAATATTGCATGAAGCTTTGTGAGTGGGATGATTTATATGTGTGCATGGTGCCACTGCTTTTACTTGCATTTTTCTTCTCTTCTTTCATGCATGAGGCAAAGTCACGGGTGATGGCTTAGTCAAGAGTTAATGGTAGGTAGGGGATCCCAGTTTTGCAATTGAGTTTGTCTTTCGTTCATGCATGCGGGGGTCTACATCGTCTTCGCTCATGAAGAAACACAAGGGGTTGAGGTTTAAGTTTTGTTGTTCACGTTTTCCTTGGTTTTAATCTTTTGAAAGTATGTACCCAATGTTTTTCGTGACAGTGCTTGCACATTTTTGTATTCCATGGTCGTTCTTCTTTCATTGCTTTTAGACTTAAAGAGGTGATGTAATCATTGTGTTAACACCCATTCGGTTTTCGATTGTTATAAATAAGGGTTCTTTTTCTCGTTAAAGTTTCCTTCTTTGTTTAGTAATATACTATGGTATATCATTTGAAAGGCATTATGGGAATGGTGGGACCGTAAGCATTAGCTAGGGGTCATTGTATCTTTGTATTTTGCATGGGTTTTGCTATATCTTTTCTTTGCAGCATTTGTTTTGTATGAAATTAAATGTTCTCTCTCTTCTTTGTGTTTAGTTTTTTTACGTGAATATGGGTGCATGGTTTCCTTAATACTTTCTCTTTCTTCCTTTATAACCACCACATATGAATTTGCTTTTCTCTTTCTTCTCTCGTCCTATTATATCACACGTGAATGCATGGCCATATATAAATTACATTCACCTTCTTTTTATTTCACTTTGTTTTCATGTCATGAGTTTTGGTGCAGCCACCTTTCTTTTTCTTTAATCTCGTTTTGGACCAACAACTTTAGGATTTGGAGTACTCTTTCTTTCACATGTATTTTCTCTCACCATGGTTTCTTCTCTTTCTTTCATTCACGCTGCAGAAAAGTTTTATGGGATGTTAGTTTTTTCTTTCTTCTTTTTAACTTTTGGTATCATGCATGTTTGAAATGAGTTGAGAAGATAAAAGTGTAAGATATCAAATTGTGCAATGGAACAAATCAAAATCTCACAACAAAGAAGCACATGGTGTGGCGCTACCCATTTTCCTACACTGCACACGTTTTGTAAAATGAAGGTTCCTACTTCGTTAACCGTTGGATCGAGCCGAAATTTTAGCATCTAATCCTTAACACATAGTTCTTAACTTTGACCGGTTGGATCTTGAATCGGAGCACTGTAGTGAGAGAAGATTTTATCGCAAGGTCCTTGTAGTTTGGTTGTTGACAACATTGACCTTTGTTGCTTGTTTGGTGCATAACTTTCTCTATAATTGTTCAATTAAGTTGGTTATTGTTGCATTTGATTCTTGATTCAATCATATTTAATTTGAATATGATGAGTGCGTATTTTTTCCTTCATTCAATGTTTAATTCTGAGTATTTAATTGAATTTGGGTGCTTAAAGAGTGATTTAATTAACAATTCTGATAATTAGGCTATTTGAACTTGTGTGATAAAAATGTCTTAAAAATTGATTTTTAGCTGCATAAATTATTTCTTGGATATTTTAATGTTTGTTGATGCAGCTAAAGTTAAGATTAAGCTCATTCAAGGTGGGAAAATAAATTGAATGAAGTTACAAACTACCTTTGAATAAGGCTGAAATTAGCAAGTTCAGAAAAAAATCACTTCTGCACCCCCTAAATTACATATACACTCCCATTTTCCAAATGGGCTACAGAAAATCTACTTCTACACCTCTAACTTTGTCTATTTCCACCCCTATTTTCTCTCGTAAACTAGATGCACTAAGATCATGCCATGTGGCAATCCTCCACTAATTGAGTTGACCAACCAGAAGAAGCCATGTGGGCATAATCTCAACTAAAGAATTTGTCCAATAAAGTAGTGTCACGTCATCATCACGTTCTTCCCTAAAAAAACCCTAAGCACCTTTTTCACTATGTTTCAGCCGTCACCACCGTCCCTACACTACACCACGAGAACTCCATCGTTCAGCCATTGATGCCGGCAACAGACCTTCGTCACACCATCTCCACAGCAGTGCCGTGAACGTCGAACGAGCAGCACCACAACAGCAGTGGAAACCATCACCACATGCACCACCATTTCATCGTTGCACCTCGCCTCATCTTCCAGCAACACCTGCACTTTCGTGAACCACCAGAAGCATCCATTGATGGAGAACTCGCGGCACTTGAACTACAACAGCGTTACCATGAAGCCATTATAGCAATACGCGCCACCATTTTTGAGCAGAACCACCATTCGTGCAGCCTTCGTCGACGAAGAAGAAGAATGACGCAACATGGTAGCCACCATGCACCAGTGATGCGTTTTGTCATTCACGAACCCACTACAGTCACGACGGAAGCAACAAGGGAGGAATGAGGAAGAAACCCTAATTTAGGAGAGAGAAGGAGCCATCACGTGTCATCCTATCAATGGACAGTCAAATGGTCAACTAGTCAAACTCTGGTCAAATATTCAAATATGGTCAAAGACTGGTCAAAGGAGAGGGACATAAGTGCAAATATTTATCTTTTTGGATTTCCCAACAAATTTGGACTATAGCATTGAAAATGGCTTATTGAGAAAATTAATGCAAATATTAATAGGTGATAATTTATTAGATATCTTTAAATAATTAATTTATTTAATTATATCACAAATTATTAACTAACTATATTTGTTAAATATTTTTAAAACTAACTATCTCTCCAAATATTTGTTTATTTAAAATCACTATAAAGATAAATAATATTTATCTTTATTTTAAAAGATATTTAAAAGGTTTTAGCAATCGAAAAGCCTAGTCCAAGTCCTATATAAAGAGACCAAGGGAGTAGAAGAAAAAAAAGCTCAACACTTTAGAATTTAGGAACCCTTAGGGGGCCTAATTTCGTTTCCTTTTTCTCTCTCTCCATTCTTCTATTTTTATTTTACTTTCGCATTCTATGGATTGCTAAACTTCTTGGGTTGATTCCATTGTAATTTCATTATGGATTATGAGGTTAGAATGAAATAATTTCTTTGTTCATTTTATTATTGTTAAGGTTTTAATTCATCTATGTCTTTTATCTTTGAATCACGTAAGAAGTAATGGTCTTAAATCTATATCCATGTTGATCATATGAGTCCAAGTGTTTTTAAATTGAATTGAGACTTTACTTTGATTTTATTTAGAAACTTTCATATGATTGAATGAGTTTTTACCAATAATTGAGACTTTACTTTGGTTAAAGGTATTTACTCTAACG
>Ga0209389_1002644_pt1 | contig 13911 bp, 12 predicted proteins | sample CowpearedBW_FD_187526 | JGI IMG/M metagenome (GOLD analysis project Ga0209389, IMG submission 187526) | Root nodule microbial communities of legume samples collected from California, USA - Cow pea red BW (SPAdes) (version 2) | ecosystem: Host-associated > Plants > Roots > Nodule | place: USA...
CAAATAATAGTTTATTGGAACTCATAAGTCAGATTGGATATAAAACACTTGACATCACATTCAACATAAAACCTTAAGGCTTAATTTTATGGGTCTTGATTTTCATACATACCACTCAACTTTTGGAACTTTCAACTTACAGTTCTATTCCTAACACGGATTATGAGTAAGAAAAAATAAACAAACTCACAAAATGAATAGAACGCACCAAACAGATTCAGACAGAACAATTTTAACTATAACAAGTGACCGCGCATCCAACATCCTCGATTTCCTTTTATTAATTTTAATTTTGCAGGGAAGAATTTATCTACACAATACGATTAACTTCCCGTACTGACAATGTAATGCGGAATCGATTAAAATATAGATTAAAATAAGCGAACTGGAGATAAACGATTCTTAACAAAAAAAAAAGTCAATACAACAAGTAATCAAGGATTTTAAGGAACGAGCACGGCTCATCGGCAACCTTGTAGTGCGAATAGATTAATTTTCGAGTATAGCATCGCACTATATCTTGACCACAATACCTCACATACAAAATGTAATTGATGAAAAATCGTACTCATACAAACTATAGATTATTTATAATGGAAGTTCGAAGAGCTTACAACTCCGGCGCTGCTGTAGGATGAAACGGTGAGTTTCCTATCGGAGGTGTAGTCCTTAGTCAAAAGATCTACAAGCAATAACAAACCAAAACTGCTTAGTTTAATTTTTGTTGGATCGATAAAAGCGATGAGGAGGAACGAATAACGAAGAATGTTAGAGAGCATGTTCGTTCACCTTTGGCTTTTTTGCCGATATCGGTGAAGAGACCCGGTCCCTTGCTCATTTTCGATTTCAGAGAGATAGAGAGATCTTGATTCACTACGCTTCACGAAGCAGGGTGTGGCGAGGAAATGACGCCCTTTTTTCACGTTTTTATTTTCAAGTGTGAAATAATGTAATAGAGAATCGCGAATCTGGATGGTTGAACTGGCTATGTCCGATCCTGCGTTTCTAGCCGTTGATTTAGGAAGGGAATGTGATGCGTGGGACCATCGTGCCCGCTCTCGCTCCTTCTTTGATCTGTTTTTCAGGGTGATTTACAAGTTAACAAAACAATCCATCTACTCTACTAATTATACTTCACAAATGTCTGAAAAACATATGGAGTTTAAAGTTCATCAAAGTGATAATTAAATTTGAAGTAATTAAATAAATTTGTCTATTTTTTTCTATAAATACTTTTGTATCTTTAAATCAAATATAAATCTACCGATGTTATAAATTTGTTAAATAATTTGAAAGTAATTAATGTTTTTTCGAACTTTGATCTAAAATTAGAATTTGTTTATATCTAAAATTTTGATACATTTTAATCCTAAACTTTAAAAATGAATATAGTTATTTTAACTCAATTACGTCATTTTTTTTATGTGTAAAATTTAGTATGAGAGTTGTTTATATTGTTTCACACATTCCTAGTTTAATATCAGTTCAAGAATGCGTTTGACATTTCAAAAAACTTTAATGTAATTGAGTTAAAAAAATTATACTCATTTATTTTTAAAATTTAAAGACAAAAACATATAAAATAAAGATAAATTTTAATTTTTTTTTGTCAAAATTCAGACTAAAAACATAATTATCCTGATTTAAATTAAATTTATAATAATGAGTGTTGCACTTGACGATGATACACGTCACGTGTCTAACAGATCCCCTTCTCACAATTGCATTCCCTAATTATACATTAAAATAAAATAAGATCAGCATTGCCATCACCTCCTACATAGAATAGAAGAGAACTATGGTGGAAATGTTTTTTGAAAAAGAGAAAAAAATAAGTTAAAGAACTCATAAAGGAAAAAAAAATCATGATTGAAGATAATGATCGCAAATTCTTTATATTTTTGTAAAAATTTTATGTGTGGAAAGTCATGGATGGCTGTTGTTGATTTTTCTGCAATTTATATATTATTGTTCACACAAATAATATATTTTCTTCATCTCTAATTGTAAAATTAGTGTTTCTTAATCATTTTAAGTATAGATAATGCAGAGATTACTAATGTCACCACGATTTTATATGCATTCTTTCGCGTGTGGTACCTTTATTTTCTACAAACAATTTTGTTTTAGTTGAAATTTTTGATCTAGCTTTGTTCCTTGTTGTTCTTCTGGTATTACATATTATTAAATACTTTTGGTTTTATAATTTTAGTTGTTAAATCTTCGTCTCTTTATTTTAAAAAATATGAAATTTTAATTTACCTATTAAAATATCATTCATTATTTTTTACGAACAAAAAAACTATCACCCATTATTTTAATACACAAGCTAACATGAGGAGTTTCTTTTTGCACCTTCATATCATTTTTCCAACGTCTCATATAAAAAAAATATCCATTTTTTTATCATGCAATCCGAAGACAAAATGTCACATTATGTAATCAGTCATTTTTGCGAATTATCCAATTTAGAAGTATTTTTTATTATCAGTTTACACACTTAGGAAGCTAAAATGACTCTTTTTATTATGCTCGAAGACAAAATGTCAGATTATGTAATCAGTAATTTTTGCGAATTATATAATTTTGAAGCATTTTTTATTATCGGTTTACAAGTGACTTTCAGACGTTGTTACAATTCATAAAATTTCAGGATTGCACAGTCAATTTTTGACTATTGTATAATTTAGAAATCACAAATTTCATAATCAGGAGCTTTCATATCACATAATTTCTAAGTTTTTATTGCATAATTTCAAAGGTATTTTTAATTTTCAAATTACATAATTTAGTAAAAATTATTTTAAAATTGTAGAATTTAGAAGTTAGAAACACAGGTGGAATCAACGTGTTCCATTTTGGCCTCTTAAAAGAAATTGTTCCTCGTAATAAATATGAACTAATTATTTTAGTCTATCTCTCGTAACATTAAACTTGTGGATTTGAAAGTCAGTTCATAGTCCGAATAAAAATTAATTATTGTGTACAATATTAGGGTGTGTAATTTTAAAATTTTTATTTTTATTTAGTTAAATTAGTATGAATCATAAATTTTATAAGTTTATTTCTTAAAATAAGTAACATTTATAATTTTATAATTTATGATTTTTAAGTAAGTTTATTGAAAACAAAATTGACTTTTAATTTGATCAAATAAGGAAAGAAAGACGAAATTGGAAGTTAAATTTTATAGATTTGATGCATAAATAATTTAATTATGAATAGATTATATTGTGTAGTAGTTGTTGTTAAATTTTAGGAATTTAAATTAATGTGAGTTATATGAACCAGTCAACTTGTAATTGTTCCGTGTGTAGAATATGAGTTACTAAGAACGGCTTAAACGAACGAGTGAATTAAAATATTCGGTCTCATCTGCATTTCTTCCGTGAGTTTGTGATCCGACTCTTGTATGATCCGTTCCATATTATTAACTCTAGTTAAAAATAATTAACTTTTAAATTGTCAATAATTCATATGAATTTCATATTATACAATCCATAATAATTAACTTCTTCAACACCATATAATCCGAAAGTCATTATATAATTCAGTAAATGCTAGATGAGTTCTTTTACATGAAAATGCAAGAAGTATGTGTAGGTGAAGTAAGAAGCTTCCGGTCATCCATGTATATATGTACATTTTATACTCACAATCTATTCTTTTTTATAACCTTTAATAAAAAGGTTGTCCCAAATCTGATGGGCCAAAGAACTGGCCTAAAGGATAAAGCTGGTCCGAAGTTGCACTAATGTTTCTACTCTCACTCTCTCACAGATTCAGCCGTCACTTCTCCTTTCCTCTCACAGAAAACTCTGCTAGGGTTTAGGATTCTGCCATCTTCAAGCTAGCTCAAAGTCGATTTCTACTCCATCTCCTTCATTCGTTCCTTGAGTTGCTGTGTTTTTCACGCTTGGCTGCCAAAGTCCCTTTTAACGCCTTTCCAGGTATGAGAAGTTAGGGTTTGCGTCTTAAGCTTTATTAATGAGTTTTATGGCTATTTTCGTGATATAGAATGTATGATTGGAGTTTTGATGTTGTGAACATGTACTGTATGTTGATGTGAATAAAATGCTTGGTCTGTGTGTGCGTGAACAATGAAGGGCCTTGCATATCTCGCCCAAGTGACCTGTCTCGCTTAAGCGAGATTAGTAGTGCTCGCCCATTTCTGCCTGCGCGAGCTATCGCTCAAGCAATGAACTCTAACTTTGAGCGAGAGCACGTCTCACTCAGGCGAGGAGGTCTCGCCTAAGCGAGAGTGCGTGACAACGCCACTGTTCCTCTTTTCGAGCCCTCGCTTAGGCGAAGGGGGCTCGCCTGAGCGAGAGACCCTCTCGCCTGAGCGAGACTCCTCTACTTGAGCGAGGCGCTGGGCGAGAATGCACCAGGTTCTGTTTTCTTCGCTGATCCTTGTTTGATTAATATATTTTGGGATGATTTGGTATACTTAAAAATGTGAGACGCATGATATGTATGTATGAGACTGGTTCATGGATTCAATATGAGGGAATGTTTATAGAGTTGATATGAAATGTGGAGGGATTCATGGAACATGAATGGTGATCCTTGGCATAATATTGGCATGATATACAAATCTATTTTTCATGACTTTGGAGAGATTGAACTATGGTTGACTAAATATGAGATACGGATGAGGGGTGGTTACAAAGATTGGCATGATATTGACATGTGTGGAGTCAATGCGTAAATCCTTGGGACCTTTAGGTGAGATTTTAGGGTAGTGCTTCAGTGGTCGGGACGTAATTCCATGGCCCCTGTTAGTGGGTGCCCATGGTGGTGCCCCATCTATATGGTCTGGTAAGGATTCAAAGTAAGGTTGTATCCTGACACTCTAAGGAGTTAGTTAGTCTCACTTAGAGCGGACTGACTCATGTGGTGAGAGTAGCAGGAGGTCTGAAACTCATTAATGGCTAACCTTGTGTGTGAGGGAATTGATTCATTGTAACACTTGTAACACATAGTTCGGGGGTGAGCAGAGGTATCCACCACAAGTGCAAGCATCCGCTGAATCCGACCAAGCTATATGTATCCAGATGAGTCGAGTCGAGTCTTAGTGTATTGATTGAAAGGTCGTAACATGCTTGAGTAGTAGTTGTGTATTGTACATATATGTTGGACTATGAAGGTACATTTGATTGCATGATAAAAGTATTTTTGGCTCTAGCTTACCCTTTCTTGTTGGTTGCTTTGTATGTTGTGCTTCTATCTTTGCGATGATCATCAATTTTATTGATGGGAGCAGATGTGAGGGGTAATCGTGGTCAACAGGGGAGAGACGACTCTGCTGCTTAGTCATCTTGGAATATCTTTAGGGCTACGGCCCATGTACTTGTCAGTCTTTACATTTCTTTATGGTTTCAGTAGACTGGTTATCATATTCTTTTTGGTGGCACCGTCGTGTGTCTTGGTTGTAAGGCGTTACGTTTAAACTATAGAACTGTGCTGGTATATTATAATTGTGTGACGTTTTCTTTTAATTATACTCATTAACTAATTGGAACGGTATACACAATGCAAATTGGAACTAACGAAGAATGACATGCGATTTTCAAATAAAAAAAAGAGAAGTAACGGAATATTTAAACTAAAAAAGGTAATTAAATATATTTTTTCAAAATAGTTGTAATGTACTAACATGGTTATACTTTTCATTTTATAATTACCAGTTATAATATACTAAAAAATATATATAACATGAAAAACAATTGTTATTTTTTTTCTTCTTTTATCCTTATACAATTGAAAACTAATATAAGCTTTTAATAGTTATTTATGTTTAAAATGATAACTATTATTTTTGCATATAAAAACATATACACATTAATATATTTTTTATGATTTTTAAATTCATAAATACTCACAAAATATTTACAAATATGAATATTTTTGGGATATAATTATGATCAGATTGAGTTGCTAAAATTCTAAATATGAATTTGAGTACGAGTAAAAATAAAATAAAAAATAAAAAACCAAATTCACAAATTTTTATTTTCAGATTTTGACATAAAGATAATATGAAGTCTCTTCATTTCCTCATGTTTCGTGTTGCCAATCCCCACGCATTATGGTCTTTCGGGACGACCAATGTCCTTTTAAGAGAGAGACTCATTGGCAGACCAATAATAAAGGTCCGTGTCAGAAGCGTCCTTTCACGCGGTTTGCGTTTTGCTAAAGAGAAATATCTTTACGCGTTTTGTATAATACAACATCAATAATCTAACGTTTATAGGCGTACACGGTGAAATAAAAAAAGAGACTAAAGAACACCTTGGGTTCATAAACTAAGGATGAAAATGAAACCCCTCTAATAAAGAATCTCCACTAGTCATTTATTCTCTTTCAAACTTTACCAATTTCCTATATATAATAATATAATAACATAAAAACCTCACCAGAATTACAAAGACCAGAAGAACAAAGCATTCTTAATATTTGACCCGGGTTTTCCACCCTCCAGCCTCCAAAGACAGTTATTCTACCTACTGCTACAAGAAGTACAGCTTCTCTTACATGAGACGAGGTCTTAGAAACTTCATTCTGCTTTTCTACGAGGTCCACCCACACCTTCCTCTGTTTCCACGAAAATCCGTTCAAAGTTGGTGCCTAATTTCCGAGAAAGACTGCTATTAGTTGTCGTTATAGAATTGTTTTAAAACCTCATTTTACAACATCACTTTATATGACCCAGGTCTGAGAGAGTCCATTTCACATTTCGTAACTTACAGCAAAGGCATCGACGACAAAGGATATAGCTCATAGCAAAGCTAAGTGTGTTGGTTGTTGAAGGATGATGGATGGTTATTTGAATGAGAATTTTGAAGTGAAGCCCAAAAACTCTTCTGAAGAGGCTCTTCAGAGATGGAGGAAACTGTGCGGGTTTGTCAAGAACCCCAAACGACGCTTTCGTTTCACTGCCAATCTCACCATGAGAAGCAAAGCTGCTGCTATGCGTCGTACCAATCAGGTATCTATTTTTATTCACCATATTTTATGATGCTCAAATGATCTCTTAGGTATCTATGCTCAGAACGAAAAATATATTTTCTATTAATTACTCTTTTTATGCTGTTTCCATGATTAAACACTGAGAGAATTAAAATAAAAATAATTAGCCGTGCTGTGTTTGACCGTACTCAGTATAATATTGATGCTCAGCTACATCGTACTTGATGCTCCCATGGGTTTAATTGAATCCACAATTAAAAGTTAATGGGCATTAGGTCATGTTTTTCACCTTTCTTACATTATTGGAAAAATTAGGAGCTAGCTGGTTATTATGACTAACATTTAATTTACAGTCACAGTTGCTCTATATATGTTTAAATAGAATGTAATGTTCTTATTTTCCTTTATAGTGTACCTTTGATTTCTGTTGTTGTTATACTGTATACATTCTTTTATACATTTTTTAAATTTTCTCTTGGTTTGATGATTGTATAGAAAGTATCATGATTTTATCACCTCAACACGTAGAATGTGACATCTCCATGTTTTATTTATCCAAGACTTATTTTCTTCTTGCTGCAGGAGAAGCTGAGGATTGCTGTTTTGGTTTCCAAAGCAGCTATTCAATTTATCCAAAGTAAGTTTCTTCAGAATTATTCTTATAGCTTTTCTATTTAAGAGTCAGTATGTTAACTTGTGATCACATCCACAGGCGTGCAACTAAGCGATTACAAAGTGCCAGAGGAAGTTAAAGCTGCAGGTTTTGAAATCTGTGGCGATGAATTGGGGTGTATCGTTGAAGGCCATGATGTAAAGAAGTTCAGACTTCATGGTGGGGTTAATGGCATTGCAGAGAAGCTTTCTACATCAACCACTGAGGGGCTTAACAGTGACAGTGAATCATTGAATGGGAGACAGCAGATATATGGAATCAACAAATTTACTGAAAGTGAAGCTACAAGTTTCTGGGTTTTTGTTTGGGAAGCCTTTCAAGACATGACTCTGATGATACTTGGAGTGTGTGCTATTGTGTCACTGCTAGTTGGCATTGCAACTGAAGGATGGCCGAAGGGAGCTCATGATGGTCTTGGAATTGTTGCAAGTATCTTACTTGTTGTCTTTGTGACAGCAACAAGTGATTATCGCCAATCATTGCAATTCAAGGATTTAGACAAGGAGAAGAAGAAAATATCCATTCAGGTCACAAGAAATGGATACAGGCAGAAAATGTCTATATATGAATTACTTCCTGGTGACATTGTGCATCTTGCCATTGGTGACCAAGTCCCTGCTGATGGACTCTTTGTTTCTGGATTTTCTGTGTTGATTGATGAGTCAAGCTTAACAGGCGAAAGTGAGCCAGTGATGGTGAATTCTGAATATCCATTTCTTCTTTCTGGAACCAAGGTCCAAGATGGATCATGCAAGATGTTGATTACCAGTGTTGGCATGAGGACCCAATGGGGTAAGTTGATGGCTACTCTCAGTGAAGGTGGAGATGATGAAACCCCGCTACAGGTGAAGTTGAACGGTGTTGCAACCATTATTGGGAAGATAGGTCTATTCTTTGCAGTGGTTACTTTTGCAGTTCTGGTGCAAGGACTTGTAAGCAAGAAACTCCAACAAGGAAGCTTGTCGAGCTGGAATGGGGATGATGCGTTGGAGCTGTTGGAGTTCTTTGCAGTTGCAGTCACTATAGTTGTTGTTGCTGTTCCAGAGGGTCTGCCATTAGCTGTGACATTGAGCCTTGCATTTGCTATGAAGAAAATGATGAATGACAAAGCCCTTGTGAGACATTTGGCAGCCTGTGAGACCATGGGATCAGCCACAACTATATGTAGTGACAAGACTGGGACACTAACAACGAACCACATGACTGTTGTGAAAACATGCTTTTGCATGAATAGCAAGGAAGTGAGCAATAATAAAGCCTCTGGTTTGTGCTCTGAACTCCCTGAATCTGCTGTGAAACTGCTGCTGCAGTCAATATTCAATAATACAGGAGGAGAGGTTGTGGTTAACCAAAACGGAAAACGTGAGATTTTAGGGACTCCAACTGAGGCTGCAATATTGGAGTATGGTTTGTCTTTAGGTGGAGATTTTCAAGGAGAGAGACAAGCATGTAATCTTGTTAAAGTTGAGCCATTCAATTCCACGAAGAAGAAAATGAGTGTGGTGGTTGAGCTCCCTGATGGAGGCTTAAGAGCCCACTGCAAAGGTGCTTCCGAGATAATTCTGGCTGCTTGTGACAAAGTTCTCAACTCAAATGGTGAGGTTGTACCCCTTGATGAAGAATCAACGGGCCATCTTCAGGCCACAATAAACCAGTTTGCAAGTGAGGCACTTAGAACACTATGCCTTGCTTATGTGGAATTGGAAAACGGGTTCTCTCCTGAAGACCCTATTCCTGTTTCTGGATATACTTGCATAGGAGTTGTTGGTATAAAAGATCCTGTTCGTCCTGGTGTTAAGGAATCTGTGGCGGTGTGTCGTTCAGCTGGAATAACAGTACGAATGGTTACTGGGGACAACATTAACACTGCAAAGGCTATAGCCAGGGAGTGTGGAATTTTAACTGATGACGGCATAGCAATTGAAGGACCAGAGTTTAGAGAGAAGAGTGAGAAAGAGTTGCTTGAACTGATTCCCAAAATTCAGGTGCCACATACATTCTATATGCATTATATTTTGATTCCTTCAGTACAACTTAATCGTACACATGATCTATATACTGTTGTTGATACTTTAACTAACATAGTGTGTAATTCCTTTTAGGTTATGGCTCGATCTTCACCTTTAGACAAACATACATTGGTGAAACACTTGCGCACCACGTTTGGAGAAGTGGTAGCTGTAACAGGTGATGGAACTAACGATGCCCCAGCCCTTCATGAAGCTGACATTGGACTTGCAATGGGTATTGCTGGAACTGAGGTGAGTGCAATGATATGCAATGTTTTTTCCTTTGAGTACTACATTTTAGTCACTTCCTAGTTTTTAGTGGAAGAAGCTAATACCATAATATGTGTATGGTACAGGTTGCAAAAGAAAGCGCAGATGTCATAATTCTGGATGATAACTTCTCCACGATAGTAACAGTGGCCAAATGGGGACGTTCAGTTTACATAAATATTCAGAAGTTCGTACAGTTTCAGCTGACCGTTAATGTGGTTGCATTAATAGTAAACTTCACGTCAGCTTGCTTGACAGGTTAGAAAGTGTACCTTATTTTTTGCAAAAATACTTTACTTTTTCTTCTTATTGTTATTGATCTTGTGATCTTACGAGCATTTTCTCTCTCCAGGAACCGCGCCCCTCACAGCTGTTCAACTTTTGTGGGTGAACATGATAATGGACACACTGGGAGCACTTGCGCTTGCTACTGAACCTCCAAATGATGATTTAATGAAACGTTCACCTGTTGGAAGGAAGGGGAATTTCATCAGCAATGTCATGTGGAGGAACATCTTGGGACAATCCTTGTATCAGTTTATGGTCATATGGTTTCTTCAGTCAAGAGGAAAAACAATCTTTTTACTTGACGGCCCCAATTCGGACCTGGTCTTAAACACGCTTATCTTCAACTCATTTGTCTTCTGTCAGGTAACTTTTCTGAAAAGTTGACAATTTGCTTAGGATTATTTATAATCCAAAATGTTATGCAAAATGTTTGTTCGATCTTTGTACAGAAGTGTCTAACCAGATGCTTGTTGATTTGGTTTTGCAGGTTTTCAATGAGATAAATTCACGTGAAATGGAGAAAATAAACGTTTTCAAAGGCATATTGGATAATTATGTTTTCGTGTGTGTGATCAGCGCTACGGTTTTCTTCCAAATCCTAATAGTTGAGTACTTGGGAACCTTCGCAAACACAACACCTCTCACCCTGGCACAGTGGTTCTTTTGCTTATTCGTTGGATTTATGGGCATGCCAATTGCTGCTCGCTTAAAGAAGATCCCTGTTTGAAAAGCACGTGAATGGATAAACTCTTCCTCAAAAAGCAATCATTGATTATCATTAGTTGCTAGTAGTTATTGTTACATTGCTTCAAGGTCCCATTGTTCCTGTACATTCTCTAACTAATCTCGTATTGTTCGAGACTTTGGCTTGGAAGAAAATATAGAGCAGCGAAGATGATCACTGGAGTCTCGGAGCAAATGACCAACTACCATTAACCATTTTCATTCATACGTTGTTTATTTTCTTAGAAAGCACTATGATTTATGGCTTGTTGCTGTAAATAACTAAACTTTTACTAGCATTCCTCTGTTTATTTCAATTGTTATTTAGAAATCCCATTTGTTTCTTATTTCTATAATTGTGGTCCTGAATCGTCCCTTCCGTTATTTAAATACACTATTTCCTCGAGCATAGCCATAATCTTGTGTTCGCTGAGTTATAGCAAGCCGTAATATCAAACAAGAAGCTCAATCCTCGTAAAGCATCTGTTTTAAAAGTAAGTTAAGTAACAAACAGCTAGGCTTTGGATAAATTTCTGTGCAATTCAGATAAAAAAAAAGTAACAATGTTCTGGGAAATTAGATGGGGGTTGGGATGTATGTAATAATAAACCAGGCTAATACAATCTTAGAGGGTTTGGATACATTTCTGTACAGTTCAGGAAAAAACAAAACAACAATGTACTGGCAAACTTTCGTTTTAATGTTGCCAAGCATAAAAGTATGTACATCAAACTTTTATAAATCATACTCTTAGATTCCTACAGAGGAAAAAATACGAACAAATCAAATTTTCTAGTCATCAACCAAGGTGACTCTTCCAGTTTCATACAGATGATACATCCACTGAGGTTCAATCAACTCCTTTGCACGAATTAGTTTTTCCAGCTCATCTTCATCATTTTCTTCTGCAATTTCCCTGTCTATCTTGGGAAAAAGTTCTTGCAGAGATGACAGCATAATGTCACCCCAATTCCGGTCATCATGTTTAAACAGCTTAAGACAAACAAACCGCAAGAGTCCTAATAACAGCCCAAAGTTCTTCTGTTCTAGCCCAACAAGTGAAGAAACCATGAAAATATTGCCAACTACATCCATGATACTGGAATTTTTTTTCAGTAATACAATCAGCATTGCAAGAAGCTTATTGAATGCTGAAAATTTTTCTGGTTGAGAACATTCATCATCTTCTTCAGCTTCAGTTACTTCAAAAAGTTCAGTCTTGGCTACAATCAAGGGCCATTTTGGAAAATGCAACTTCATCTGTTCGGATACAGATGAATGTTCCTCATCAGAGTCGGTATTTTTTTGAAAACTTGTAGATCCCAACCCTAGGAGAACATCAGGCAGCCAAGTCTTTACTGATGCAACAAGACGCCATGCATACCCAGATCCCATACACAACTCAATTGAAATGATTAAATCAAGCATGTTATTTGCAAGAACAAAAGCTTCTGGTGAAGTTGAGGAATCACCAGACCCTGCAAGTATCACATTAAGTATTTTCGCTGCATACGTGAAAGAGCTTTTCAGGCAAATAGCACTATTTCTTTTATCCTCTTCCTTAAATTGAATTTGGTTACGATGCAGCTGGTCCAATGACGATATCATATGTTGCACACATTTTGATGTGTAATTTAAGAATAATCCATGCTTGGCAGGAGCAAAACACATAGCAGTGACATCAGCCATGAACTTGAGAACAGCAGTGAGCATCTTTACCACACAAAATACTTGTTGGGCATCATTTGTGGATCCTATGCATATGTTTGCAGATAATTAGTCACGGATAAAGAAATATACAAAGAAATAACATGGATCAGGTCTGCATACACAAATATAACTTGTCAAAAGTTTTGATGAGTTAGTTAGCAACAATGGGCAAAGACAAACACCACAATACAAACACATTCTCTTCTCTTCTGCAGAAAATTGAAGTTCGTCGAGTTCCAAGCTATATATGAACATTAAACATCATAATCACAAAATGTACTTAAAACAAAAAATTTAGGGGTCTATTTGATTTCCTTCTTTTTGGTTTCAGAATAATTTTTCATTCAAAATCGAAGATTGCTTCCAAAGTAAGTGTTTTCTCATCCTCTTCTGTTGTGATCCTAGTACAAAGATGTGGGTAATTGGGTGTAAGCTTGGTAGCTGTGCCGGGTGGCACCTGATACAGTCATGACTGTGCCAATTTTACCGAGATTTATTCATGATTTTAAAAGCAAAAAAACAGAACTTGAAAATAGAAATTAAAAATACTCTTCTGTTCTTAATACGAAAAAAGTAGTTGTCTTCTCAACAGACTCGATTTTAAACGGAAAGTGAGCCTCTACAAATTAAATAACATACATCTTTTTGTAGATATTGGGATGATATTTAAATCCTCATAGCTCAGAACAATAAATTGACATATTTGCTCCTTCTGTAGCAACCGTTGTCTACAATAATGATTTTTGTTACCAATAGTATCAACGGTTTAAAGTGCGACATTCTCTTTATGATAGGAATGACTAATGGTGCTTACTGAATATGAAGATCAAAAGACGAGAAACCTGAAAAAACAGTGCCTTATATGTATTTACTCACCTCGGTTACTTGGGCCACTTGCATCTGTAGGAGATAGCCTACGCCTTTTTGTGGAATTTTGATCCGTTCTATTGGTAGGCTGCGGTTTACATGAATCAGCATTGTGGTTTTTCATGATGTCACCTTCTCCAAGTAGTTTTTCCAAACAGTTGAGCACATGATCTATTGTCAGCTCCAAGATATTCTGCTCAAATGATTTTTCTTTTTAGCAAACAGATGGAATCAAATCAATCAAGCCATGGTTGAAACCAATCTGGTTAATGCATGATGTTATCTGATATTAATTCCTCAGTAAAAAGAATGGGAGTGTTATGAAAGCTGGCTCAGACCAGCCAGTCAAACTGTTGCGCCCTAGACGCAGCGATATATAAATGGTTTTAGCTGGTTTTG
>Ga0209389_1002646_pt1 | contig 13898 bp, 7 predicted proteins | sample CowpearedBW_FD_187526 | JGI IMG/M metagenome (GOLD analysis project Ga0209389, IMG submission 187526) | Root nodule microbial communities of legume samples collected from California, USA - Cow pea red BW (SPAdes) (version 2) | ecosystem: Host-associated > Plants > Roots > Nodule | place: USA...
TTCTTTTAAAAGGAAGTTGTTAGTACAACTCACTATAATATCTCATAAGTTAAATTTAATTGTTTTCTTTTTCTTTTTAAAAGAAAATAAATCTGCGATTTTGATCTTTCTACTTTTTTCTTCTAAAATTTTAGTTTTTAAATATTTAGAAAGTTCACGATTTTTTATTTAATTCTCAACTTTTTTACATTATAATTAATAAAATTGTTCTTCATGATATTTAAATGAGTATTATCATAAATTTGAATTCTTACAATCTAATTATAATTTATGTTCTCGTGACATTCGCATAGTGTACTTCAGCTTGTATATGGATATTTTTAATAATTTTCTCTTGTAATCAAATACCCTCCACACTTTTTCTATCTCTTTTGTTGACCTGTAACTTTTTCATTTTATAGCGTATGTGTTTTCGCTAATTATATATAATACTAATATATAATGTATAACTTATTCGTATTATCTTTAATCATCAAATTTAGAATTTTATTTTTTATCATTTTGGATTAATAAAGATTGGAAATTATCAATGGGGTTAGCTTTTTACAAAGTTACGGGTGAAGTCGTACGACAATGATATGATTTCATTATATATATTAATAGCATGAAAAAAATATGTAGTTTATTTTTCTATTTTTAATGCAATTTAGATGAGTTGTTTATTATATCTCAGTTTAGTTTTGTACATTATGTGACTTTTCTTCTCTTATCATAACCAATTTTTTCTTTTTTTCATATTAATTAAACTAAGAGTATAATTGAAGAATAGTAATTTGTCTTAAAATGTTAAAAATATAGATAAGAAGGAAAAAATATGTAGTTATTTTTTTTTACTTTTAATTTATTTAGTAAACAAATTATTCTTAAAAGATGGATGTCGTTCCCATAATTTTTTTTTATATTAGTGTAAAACGTTATAAATGAAAAAAAATGATACCATCTTTATCATATGTGTTTACTTGTTTATGATAATAAAAGATAATAAAATTATTATAACTATTATTTTTATTATTATAATTATGAAATTAAATATAATTTTTTATGTTAAAAAATTTTATTTTATAGGTGGTTTTATAATTAAAAAATAGTTAAATTTTCAAAAAATTATCAAATTAAAAAATGATTAAATTTAAAGAAATGGTAAAATTTGTAAAATAATTATTTTAATTTAAAAAATCCTATTAAAGTGTAAATTTGAAAAATAAATATAAACACACAAAAAAAAAAATTCTCTTTTATATACAGGTGTGTGTATATATATCCTTCAATTTTTCATCTTTTTCTCTCTTTTTTAGTACTAAACACAGTGAATCAATAGCGCAAACACACTTAAGTTTTGTCCACAAAAATATTATTGTTTATGGATTTGATAGTTAATATGGAACTTTTATCATATATGTTTGGTCCTATAAATAATTTCCAAAAGTTAAATGTTGGTAATTGTCGATGAAAACATAAATTCAATGATATATTTAGGTTTATCGTCTTTAAAAATGTTAGTCAATTTTTTTGGACCCACTAAGATAACGATTATGGTTTGGTATATCATTTCTATTGTGACGTATAGCACTAAGTAATTTCATCCTTTAATCAAAATAATCATTTTCGTTCCAAAACAATATAATGAGTAAATTGTAGATAAATTATAAATTACGTAAATGATATTTAAGAATATAACTGTATTTTCATAAATATAATTTGAAGTTTTCATTTTTTACAATATAAATGTATGGTACAAGTGTAAAAGGGTGTTACCTGTATAGAAGGAAATGCAGAAAAAAACTGAAAATCGCCTTATACGACACACAATAAATCATTGTTGAAGATTGTTCGCATGAATGGCTGAGAAGCATGCATCTATGACAGACATTGGATTTCCATGCACATGCTTTGTCTTTATTTGGCTCTTTTTGCAAATTGAAACTCTATGACTCGGTTTGAGATTTTCTGCAAGATCTTCATATATATCCTTCACACTCACAAAACCAGATAACGTATGTAGAATTTGAGGCCAACTATTGTTGTCCCATGTTCCACACTTCCTACATTCATACGTGGTTAATACCAGGTTATCCCATTCTACCATATGCTTGCTAAATCAACTATCCTCCACATTTTTTCTATCTTATCTGTCAACTTTCATCTTCAATTTTAACGACTTAGTTATGGTTAGATCTCAATCGATTATAGATAAATTAAATTTATAATACATAAATAAGTGTAAATTTTATTTTATACATCAATTTTGTAAAACTGAGTTAGATTTAAAGTATATGTTTTAAACTAGTATTATAGTTGTTTAAAAGTTTATCCTCTATAAACTTTAGGATTAAATATCTTTTTGGTCCTTCAAGTTTAAGTGAAATTTAGAATTAATGCATCTACAAAACTTTTGACTAATTTAGTCCTTCATCTTTAAAAATGCGTGAATTTAGTCATTTTAACCAAATTTTGTTAAGTTTATCTAACATTTCAAGCGCATTTCATGATAGTATTTGAATTGTTTATACCATTTGACACATTTTTGCTTCAATTTAACTCAAATATTATCATAAAATGTGTTTAAAATGTCAAATAAACTTAACAAAATTTGGTAAAAGAACTAAATCCATGTATTTCTAAAGATGAATGACTAAATTTGTATAAAATTTCGAAGAATGACTAATTCCAAAATTCACTGAAACTTGAAAGACCAGAGACATATTTAACCCTAAATTTTATTATGTTGGGTCATACACAATCAATCAAATATCTATAAATATTTAATTTCAAGTTCAATTTATATATATTATAATATAAGAAAATCAAAAATTTCATATTGATTAAAAATGAAATAAATTTATAATATATAAATAAATGAAAACTCCATCCCATCGATCGATGAAACTTGAATTAGACTATTAGATTTAGGGTTTCTTTTTAAAAACCATGTTCTGACCATAGCTTCAGGATTTGCATCATCATATATAAATGATAAGGTAGTCCTACATGTCTCTCCTATACCAATTATTATCCACTAATTGGTTTCGGCACACAAAACAAAATCAAGCATTCTATTTTGTTCTATTATCTTTGATTGTTTTGAGCTTCATTTCATGTTCATACAGTATCCTGACTCATTTGTTAAACACTTACAAATAGGTATTTTCTTAACACAGACAACGATCCACAACCATTTGGTCCACCTTAACAAAGTTTCCTATGAAATGTTGTTTGTATTAGTGATTAACTTAACTATAGCCAAAACAATGTTCAATTGTGAATATCATATAAAAGCAGAAGAGTTGAAATTTTAAACTGTAAACTACTGGATAATGTTCATTTGTTGAGACATAAATAAGTAGTGTTTTTCTATTTTTGATGCTTCAAATCTTATGATAACGAAAAATCAAACACATTCTTGAAAAATGGGATTCTATTAAAACAAAACCATGTACAGACATAATGAATGCTATATCCAAAAGCTGGCTGCTGTTTGGGCCCCAGTCCAAAATTTATTTGAATCAAAATACACAGATGTGGGCCCTTACATGTAAATGAGAGTCAACTTCTATCAGAATTTGTTTGGATTAATAATAATAACAATTTAGATATATTTGTAAACAAGATGATTTCCTGAAATATAAAATTTTAATTTCTCATTATTGGCTTGCAAGAAACATCTTGAAATTAAGCATTCTTAAAAAAAAAAAAAAATACATGATTATGTTGCTGTTCTGTAATGGTGAATGAATATTATTCAAAAATGTTTTAAAAATTACTTAGCTAATTATGAGCACGTAGTTTAAATTTAAGCAGAAGGTTACCATGAATCTGGTTGGATTATTGTAATTTAATTTGCAGGAAGAATGAATATAGAATATATAGACAGTGTTACGTAGAAAAAAAACATGAACAGGAAAGAGAATTTACCTTGTACTTGCTCCCTTTGCTATCCATGCGTACGTAAATTCACTTCAACAACTTCAATCCAACCATGTCTTCTGGTCTCAAAGCCAATGTTTGGATTAGAAAGTTAAAAGTGAGTTAGGTCAAAAGAAAAAAATAATAAATAAATGAAATTATTTAGATTAAGAAAGAAATAATGGAAAGTAAAAATAAATAAAAATTATGAACGATAAAATATAATCAAATAAAATATGTATTAATTGTAAGATTTATTAAGTAATGAAAAGGTACTTATATTGAAAATCATATTTAGCTAAATATTAAAAAAAAAAAGTTATAGGTTTGAAAACTTGTAACTTGTTTTGACTAGAAATATTTGTTCTAGGTTTTTAATAAAATAATAGTTTGTTATTTCATATTTGTGAGTATTTTTAATTTTTAAACAACATTATGTAAAAAAATTTAAACATCAATTTAAGTTGAAATGATTTTTAAGTTGAAATAAAAAAAATTCTTATAAAGTTGACTTAAAGGAAATTAATATTTCGGAACAACAAATTAAAATAAGGTGTTACACAAAGCATAAAATTCTAAGTTGGTTAATTTTATGTTGGATAATTTGCTATAATTATACTACTTTAAATAATTAACTTAAAAAGTCATATACGAGTAGTAGAAACGTCATTTCCATATATATAGAAAATAATTGAGGTAAATTATAATTGATAAATAAAATTAGTAAGAATTTTATATAAAGAAGAGAAGTACACTACAATTATCCAAGAAAAAGAAAAGAAAAATAATATATAAATATAAATTAAATTATAATAATCAAATTAACACAAAGATTTGAAAAAAATATTCATATTTATATTTATTTTAAAAAAAAGTTTTGAAATTTATCAAATTACTATTCAATTTAATCAAATATTTGATGAATTTTGTTAAACTTTTAGCGCTTATTTTATGAGGCAAATCAACATTAGGTAGGGTTGAGCTTGTGGTCACCTAATCCTAACACCCTCATCTCTACTTATAGGGCTTTCATGTTGTTGATGATTTTGGTTAACTTTATCATATTGTTAGACATCATTAACATTAATCACATTCATAATTTTTTCAATCATACTTCATTAAACTATAGTTTGACCACCTAAAGTGATTTGTGCATGGTGATCAACTTCAAGCTATGACAATGGCATATGCCTAAAACATTCAATGTTCAATGACATTCTTACTAAACGATCATAAACATAGAGAAAGATAAGCTATGAATCCCATTAATAATATAACTCTATGAAAATTCATTTATATCACTAAACAAATAATGTATTGCATCTCATTAATTTTTTAGATTTCTTTTACTTATTCTTTACATTATTTTTTATCATGTCCTCCAAACTATATTATCTAAAGGCCTCAACAATATTTATGTGTTCAAACTTGTATAACAACAACTCTTTGGTTAGAGCAAAAGAATACAATGCTTTGCAGATATTAACTTTAGAAATAAATGTTGTGCCATAATATGAAACTATTTTCATATGTATGAGTTCAATCAAAGCAAGATCAAAACAATCAATTGTCCAATACTAGAATGTCTTTCTTGACATCTCTTGACTTGAATGAGAGATGGTAATGGATATCATAAGTTTCCTTTACTAAGTAGAAACCAAACACTAATGTTCATTCCAACTTTTAGATATAATGTATCATAATTTTGTATTTCTTTCATGCTTGTGTAATACTCTTTCTGAGAACCTTAAAATCCTATGCTGTAAACATATTACCAGTATCATACCCTATAACATTGGAATGTGACTCTCACTTTCTTTTTTAGCTATTAAGAGTATGTTTGAATTGTGAAACATGGATTGAAATTGGAGTGATTGAGAAAATAATAAAAATATGATGTATGGTATGTGATTTTGTTCTTATGTGTAACTAATATTAGCCTGAATAGGAAATTGGACATGATCCATCATGATCATCATGCAGACCACACAATCCATAGAAGGCCTTTCCAGAGCTGCTTCCTTTTCCATTTTCTAAATTATTAAAATCCTCACTGGCTTTCCCGTACTTTCTCTCTCTCATGTCATGAGCGAGAAAGAGAGAGAAGAAAGACATAGAAAGGTGGGAGAGAGTCCCACAACTGTCTGTCCCCGCTGCTGGACAAAACTGCCACCGCCAATAATGCTTGGGACCTTGTAAACCAGACAAGTAACTTCTTCACTCTCGCTCTCTTTCTCTCTTTCTCTCTTTCTCTCACACACACTCACTTACCAACTCTTCACAACACTGTTTCAAATGCATCATCATCTCATTGCAAAGCATATCTCTTCTAACCCCAGTTGAGAAGTTTCCACCTTTCATTTCTTACCATATCCCTCTCTAACCCTCTTCCCATATCATCCCCTACTTTCTACTTCTGCTACTGTTCTGTGACCTGAAACTTGTTCCAAGCACAACATTTATTGTTATTATTTATATATAATTATTCTCTCTCTCTCTATATATATATAAGAGGCTATACCAAAGCCACCAGAAACACAAAGGAATATATTGCGGGGGTGTTAGTTACTCATATGGGGTCTCGCTCTGCTTCTGCTTAGGGATTACATTTATTACCATTCTTTTGTTAGTATCACTACCATACGGAATGTTGGTCACCCTCATAGAGGCCTAAGGTAGCAGCAGCATTTAAGGCCTTATACTTTCATCACTGCTCAGCTTTGATGGAGAGGCTCCAAGGACCCCTCAATTCCTGTGTATGTGTTACTTACTCTACTGCTACTACTATATTATACTACTAATTAATACTACTACTTTCTAATTTTCTACTTACTTTCCTTACTCTCCCATCCACACCTTTCCTTTCTTCTTCCTTTTCCTTTTCATCCAACCCCATTTCTGGATACAAGAAAAGTACTGCATTTACTCCTCAAAACTCTAGCATTAAATGCACCATTGCGTTACTATTTTCCTGAAAATACATGTATCTGCTCCCTTCTTTGACATTCCTCTTTAGTTCCTCTTTTATTACTCGCTTTTCTGTATACACTTACCCTCTTCTCCATTAATGGGACCGTATATTCCTTCCTTCTTTCTTTTTAATTCACTTGGGTGTGAGAGTGAACTGAAACCAATACTTCATTCTCCTGCCATTATTTCTCACTCCATCTGCTAAATTCTTTCTCTTGCAGTTCTTTGGAGACCCCTTGGGAGTGAATTGTTTGGACCAAGTTCTGGTTGACGAAGAAACCCTCAGACTAGAGGAGGAAGAACGGTTTCTGATATCAAGTTTAGAGGACAAGATGCCTTTCCTTCAGATGCTTCAGAGTGTGGAATCCCCACAGTTTTTCCCTTTCAAAGAGCCAAACTTTCAAACACTTCTGAGACTGCAGCACATTAAGAAACCGTGGGAGGAAATGACCTATGTTCCAAGAATGGAAGCTCAAGTTCAAGCAGCATTGGAGCTAGAGAGTTGCGTGACGCATGACATGTTGGAGATGCAGTCACCAGTGAAGTCAGAAAGCAATGAGCTCCAACACCCACTTTCGTGTGTTGAGAAAGTGAGCTATGAGTGCAACCAGGAACCACAGAAAGTATCACAATCATGCCCCAAATCTCAGCCAGCAGCCACAAGGGAAAGGCGAAAGAGAAAGAGGACAAGGCCAAGCAAGAACAAGGAAGATGTGGAGAACCAACGCATGACCCACATTGCTGTTGAACGCAACCGGCGGCGCCAAATGAATGATCATCTCAGTGTTCTAAGGTCCCTCATGCCTCCTTCCTATATTCAAAGGGTATGCAACTTTTTTGTATACGGACTCCAATTGTCAACCCCGTTTTTTCAAAGTAATTTTTTGTTTGTTTACTCAGGATAATTTGGAATTTTATTCTGATAATTTAGATAATAAAAATTTATATTTAAGATTTACAACATAAATCTCTGAAGTAAAATTGAAATTCAGACTGGGAAAGTTTTTTCCCTTTCCAAGTCTCTTTTCTAGCTTTGTCCGTGCTAAAAATCCGACCTTTTTCAGTGTGGGATGCTGAAAAATATTGTCTTTGTTTTTTACCCTTTTTATTGATACTGATGTATTGGATCATCATTCATGGGGTAGGGTGACCAAGCCTCAATAATTGGGGGTGCAATAGATTTTGTGAAGGAGTTGGAGCAGTTGCTTCAGTCCCTTGAGGCACAAAAAAGGATGAGAAAGAATGAAGAGGGAGGTGGTTCTTCTTCCAGTGTGTTGTGTAAGCCCCCTCCAACACCATCATCTTCATCACCACATGGCTATGGAATGAGGTCATCAAGCAGTGAGGAAGTGAACTGTGGGGATGAGATGAAGGCAGAAAACAAGTCAGAGACAGCAGACATAAAAGTGACCTTGATTCAAACCCATGTGAACCTGAAAATTGAGTGCCAAAGGAAACCAGGGCAATTGATAAAGGTCATTGTTGCTTTGGAGGACCTAAGGCTAACTATTCTGCACCTCAACATCACCTCCTCAGAGACTTCTGTCCTTTACTCCCTCAATCTCAAGGTATTACTATGTCTTTTCACCTCAATTCTTTTATTTTTAAATATGGTCAACTCTACAAAGAGAGAGGAATCAAGTCAGTGTACTATTATTTTCTGACTTGCAATCTAAGCCAAACCTGCGTTCCCTATTTCCAACATTGTCTACAAATTATAATTATAATTACAGGGAGAATTTCTTTTCGGACCTTTGGTAAACCACTATTCATTTAACATTAGTATATTCTTCCGACTGTACTACACTGAAACTTTTTCCTTTCTTTAATTTGGGTGACAAATAATGGACTTTGGCGTGGTGTGGTAATAATGCAGATTGAAGAAGGCTGTAACCTACGTTCAGCAAGTGACATTGCAGAAGCAGTTCATCATATATTCAACTTCATTAATGGTAGCTAGAGAGCACACTAGCTCTCAGTCTTAGGGAGTGGCAGCAGAGGAATAAAGGACGAATCATTGCAAGGAAGATGGGGAAACGGGGAACACAGGGCATTCATTTCTTGTCTTCATATCAGTATGAGGTGTATAATGTTAGGTGGTAGCTGAGAGAGATAATAGATGATGATGATGATGGTACTGAAGCGTGGCTAAGGCATGTGATGTATATTATTGTTCGCTGCTCCAATGGTTTCTCTTGTGTTTGATTTAATGAAAAATGTTAGTTTTTGTTGTATAATGTTGTGGTGAATTCTTGTTAACATGTTTTTTTGGTGCATTGGAATGTGGTAGGGTCCATGAGAAGAAGGAAGGACCCACTTTTGAAAATTTTGGAGTTCTCATCATTACGAATTACTAGGAGGGAATGATGCTTCTCTTTTTATATTGACTTTGCGTGATAGCCGTATACTATAAAAGATGTTTCATAATATATATGATGGCTTCTTTTCGGCCTCCTCCAGTTCATGCCAGCATCATCCATTTTGCCATTATCTAACCAAATAAATCATGCACCATACTGCAACCAAAAAGATAAAAAAAGTGAACTTTTTATAAGTTTGTTTAGTTTTGTCATATAAATAAACAATCTTGTATAAATGACTGTCTACACAGAAAAGTGAAAGAAAAAAAAAATCAACTTTGTTCTGATATGAGATGGAGAAGTTATAATTGAAGGCCATCACGATATTCTCCTTGAAAAGACAGAATGTACACTTGGGAGTTATATTGAAATAATATGGTATTTATGTTACCTATGATTAAGACATAGATGACAAGGACATGTGTCTATAATCTTAAAATAAAGGTTATATATATATGTACAATGGTATTCTCAGAATCGATAATTTCCTAAATTCAAACTTATTGTCGTATTTGTGAACAACCCCTCCATCCAAGTCACAGACCTTAGTTCTATCCGTTTAACAGAAACACAGCAATGCAATTGTTAGAGACAAGAGAAGAGAAAAAAGATTAGTATTTTGATGATTTGGAAGTGAGAGAAGAGTGAGGTTGAGAATGAAGTAGCGGAAGGGAGCCATATCGGGTGAGACAGAGGATAGCACGAAGCCTTGTTGAGAGCAGTTTCAGGTTTGAAAATGGGGTGTTTTGGTGTGAAATGGTTCGTGCATTTTTGGTGATTAGCATCATTGGAGGCAAGGGGAAGGAGAAAAAAAAAAAGGAAAAAGAGGAGAGTGACGTGGTGGAAAATTGGCTATGGTGAAAGGTGTTTGACGAGAAGGTGTGTGAAGGGTAGGGTGAAGTCAACATAATGATGAAGGGGCAGTCCCTATCTCACAGCCCCACACCACAGCACACCCTGTCTTCTCTCTCACTCACTCACTCATCAATTTATCATTATAATATAATATATTTGTCTCTCCCAGAAAGCAAGTTTCATTCTTTTTTAAACTTGGATTAGATAACTTTCGTTGAAGCTCAAAAAATACCTGTGTAAGTATTGTAATGAAGTAAAGGGTGGTGTTGTCTTGTTTAAAGTAATCAACTTTTGTTATTTGTAGGAACTAAATCCACATTGGTGGGTCTGAGATATAAAATTAGAGAATAAAATGAAAGATTTGTCTTTCATTGTGATTGTGAATGAGAGAGAATGGGTTAGAGAGGAACAAAAGTAGCAGCCATCCCCATGTGCAAGTGTGTCAGAAGGACAAAACCACCCTCTCCTTTTCAGGCCCAACCCCAGCCTCAGTCCTATTCATTTTTGGTCCTCGAGTTGCTGGTGCCTACTGGTGTACCTCTTTTTCCATTGTTCATTCATGCCTTTCTCTTGTTACCTTTTTCTCTTCTTTTCTTTTCCTTTGTGTCTCCCAATTAATTTTCACAACCCCATCATCATCCCTTCCCAGGCCACTTACTTTTTCTTCCTCTTTTCTCTTCATTCATCACTCATCATTACCACCTTTGCTTCTTCTACTACAGTACTATTCTTCACAATCATCCATTACCTTATTTTAGATATCAGAGTTCACCAAGTCAAGCCACGCCCATACAAGCACAAATTTCTTGGCTGGTCCAGTTTCAGAATGTCTTGTTTAAGTTAATTGTCAAATATTTAATCAGTAATTAAGTTTTTTACATTGACGTTATAATATAGTTTGAAAACCTTGTCAAAATTTAAGTGTATCAAAATTTAGACTATTTTTTATTTTAAATTTCTCTGATTTTGATACATAGATTTTAATGGTGGAGAGATCTTAATTTTGAGAGACATGCGTTAACATCAATTTTCTTGGCTGGTTCAGTTTGAGAATTGCCAGACAGATATTTTGTTACAGTTAATTGCCAATTCAAGGAATTTATTATAGATAGATGAGAGCTCCCCAAACGTTTAAGCAAACATGGCAATGATCACGGGTTTCATGTACACAATTGCACAACTTTAACTTTCCAATCATTTTTCTCTGATATTGACATGGAGGAGAAAGTTAAGATTGAAAATGCAAATTTTTGAACCTTCTTATCACATTTTTCTATTAATCATCTTACTTACCTTAAATGTTATTCCTTTTTTATGTTTGTAAGGCATCGGATATGTTTTACCTTTTTGTGAACTATAGGAATAGGAATGTAGAATGTGATATAGATTGTAAAATGATAGTAGATGGAATTCTTTAACCAAAGAATGATGTACCTAAATTTAGTGTCATCCTTGAACATCATAGGCATATGTTAACTTTAAATCTAAACATTAGAATTTGCTTTTATTAAAAGACAATCCCTAACAAGGGTGGCTATATACACTTCCGATCCTAGTCCCCTATTCTATTCTAACTTGCATTAAAACTTCCTAATAATGCCATGGAAATTATACAATTGTTTCTGTAAAAAATAAAAAACTTTTGTTTTTATTTAATGTTTTAATATAAAATACTAAAAATAAACTAGATGAGTTTTGTAAAAAGAAATTGTTGTGGATGAAGTAGCTTCCCCAATTAAATGCCCCCCTTCAACCATATTATCAACCACTGAGTGAGATGATGAATTCTATTGACATTATTACACATAAAAACATGTCAAATTTTCTGAAAAGCTCGTTCATACAAAGTTTTATTGCAAAGAAATAATTTATCAATTATAGGAAACAAAGTTTTATTGCAAAGTATAATTTATCAATTATAGGAATCTTGCTTTGCATGGAGCCACAGTGTCCTCGGGCAACGCACACTTTGACATTAATGAACCCAGAAGAAGGAAAAATGGTCAGAAGTTCTTGGACTAAGCAACTTTTATTGGAAAAGAAGAGACATCCTTCGAACTTCACGCTAATTAGTCTCGTATTTTCATTCTATCATTAGTATGATTAATGTATAGGATATCGAAGAAGTAGAGTAGTAGAGCACATTTTTTTCATAACGTATCTTTTTATTAAATAACTCTATCAATGAGAAAGTGAAAGTATATATTCAACTTATAGGATTAGATATATTATTTCCATAACTTTGACATATTTTAGCACGCTATTAAAAATAAACAGCCAGCTTTTACTAAATAAAAATTTATAATTTTTGAATCTTCTAAAAGTTTTTATTTTTTTAAAAAATAATTTGTTTTCAAACATGCTATATCCAATGGAGAAATGCATTCTCTCCTGGCTTTTCTTTCTAAAATTATTTTAAAAAAAAATAAATCAATTAAAAAAAAAAAAAAAAAAACTTTATCAATGCCAATTTCTACAACTATCAAACAAAAAGCTAAGAACTAGGATTTCTCAAACCTAATTAACTTCTCACCATTTTGATATAGAAACATTTTACTAGATACATTATTTATATCTCTATCTATCTAGGATAAGAAAAGACACACAGGAGTAGCATTAGCCCTTCAACGAAGTACTTTTTTAGCATTATTTGGTAGAGATAAATTTGGATTTTACTTAATTATGGGGTTTACATAAACTAGCTAAAACCCATGGTAGGTGTTGGTTTAGCTATGATAACTCCAACACCTATAACTATGGCTAATGGTTTGGACCAAAATCAGAAGGCATGGCCATGGGTTATCCTCTCTTGGGACCGCACTGCGACCATTTTATCAGAATCAGAATCTGCACATTATTGACCTTCGTACACAACACTATTCTTCTTCTTCTCATTATTTTGCTACTTAACCCCTCACCGGTTACGTGACTATATATATGCATAATGCATGTATAAGACTACTTTCCTCACAGGTTGGTGATGGAGATGGGACGATGCGTAAAATCAAACTCCATTTTTCTTTTAGACAAATAAAATAATACGTTGCTTTTTTATCATTATTTTTGTAAAAACGACCATGGACAATTTCTATTCTCATCCTTAAAGCACCAAATTCAAACTAATTTTGACCACTGACAACTTATACATGCTCAGCACAGTATAAGTTGATGTTTGGTTTAATCTTACTCCACCACCAATCACTTCTATTTTTGCTAAGCTTGACGAAAGTTTAAGTTCAGAGAAACAAGTTAAATTTGAACTTTGGTACTTTTTCTTTCTTTTCTAATTTAGCAATTTTCTTATTCAACCAATTTAGATTACAAGTATATATATATTTTTTTTAAGAAGATCCAAGCGCACTAGGTTAGAAATAATCTTTGTTGGAACAATTGGTTATCGAAGGAGTTTGAATAAAGTCTACATATCTAATTACTATCTTGGTTTTTTTTTTCTTTATTACGTTTGAATAAAGTTTAGGGTCACCTTCTTCAGCTTATCTTAATCTTTGGTACAAAATATAAACTGGGTCGATTTTTGGTCTAGGTTGGTGATAATGTTAATTTTTACCATTATCCAAGCTATATTTTATTAGCAAAATCATCTCTTCCAAAGCATTTAACCTACTTAATCCTCAATTTTACCTTACTTTTGTAAATAAATACATTTTGGGTTACATTTATCAAAATATACCACTAATCCCCATTTTTTGTGTCCTTTTTGTAGATGGGAAGCTTTGTCCAAAAATCCAGATTAATGAGTGACCCGGAATAGCAAGGAGAAGAAGAAAAATGTCAACAGGAAGCGCCTGG
>Ga0209389_1002648_pt1 | contig 13894 bp, 2 predicted proteins | sample CowpearedBW_FD_187526 | JGI IMG/M metagenome (GOLD analysis project Ga0209389, IMG submission 187526) | Root nodule microbial communities of legume samples collected from California, USA - Cow pea red BW (SPAdes) (version 2) | ecosystem: Host-associated > Plants > Roots > Nodule | place: USA...
TCAATTTTTTTACATCATTAGTCATAAAAAGCCTATTTGTTTATAACTTGATTTAAATTTATGATTCTCTTTAAATTTTTGTAACATGTCTTCTATGTTGCCAATTTTAGGGATGCTTTTTAAGGCAATTTTATCGGTGTGTGGGAAAGGCTAACTACTTGGCTTTGCGCAATGGATTTATCACTGTAAGACTCCACAATATAGCATGTTCTTTTAAAGCTGAATTTGCCTTCCCCTTTTGACAGTGCATTATGTGTAGGTACACCTGGTTCCTAGAAGTAAATTTAATTTCCAAAAGTATATCAAAAGATCCTTGGAGGATGACTTCAAGGTTGTTGTTGGTATCAGGTAACTCTTGTAAACATTGCATTAGTAGCATTATATTGTATATATGATTTTTCCTACGGTAACTTGTTTGACATACTTGCTCACTATGTCATTGACAGTCCCATCCTCTAGGCTTAATTTGTTGTATTCCTGCTACTAAATGTTAATGGTGAGCAACAATTTTCTTAGTGGAGTTTTATGGAATTCACAATTATTCAATTGAAGGATAACAATTGGTTTACCTTGTAAAAATGTGCAGGATTGAATGCTATGTTTTGGGCATCTTTAATTCCTATTGTGGTAAGTATTCTATTTCTAATTATATAATTTTCATTTAGACTTACTGGTAGACTTGGTAGAATTGCTTTCATAATGCTTTTTTTGGAAAGTTGCCTTAATTGCATGCGGTCATCCCTAGCCCGCCTTAATTGTAGTCTCACGGGTTGTGTTTAGAACAAATTGACTAGAAATGTGACTTAAATATAACTTAATTTGGGTTATTCTAATCTTATAAATGGATTTTTTTGAGTGAGTTAGACCCTAGGCCAAAATTCTATAATATTATTAGAGCCTCGACTATATATGACTTATATAAAGTTTATAAAGCAAGGGTAATCCTTCACTTAAAGACCAGTTATGTAGAATTGACTAAAAAGAGAACTTAGATCTAATTGGGTCCTCTTGAACTCCTATCACAGACAGTGTGACTAAAGAGTGGTAGGTTTCTTATGTAATTGTTTCTTATAAAATTCATGTTAGATTCCTTTTTTAATCTTAATTATAGTTGTTACTTTATGTTCTCCCCTGAATGTTTATTAGGCTCTTTCTGGATAAATTTCTCCATAAGCCTTTGTAGGAGAAGAAAATTAGAAGGTAAAATGAAATAATCTTCTTCCATAAGTTAAAATTAGTTTATGCATGAGTTAAAAATAAATTTTACAAAACTAATTGAAAGAAACATCACAGATTAACATATGTATGGACTAATATTAACTTCTGAAAGTAATCTATTCCCTTTTACCTTGTTCATTTTCCTGTAAATGCTTATGGATAAATTTGTCCAAACCTTAATCTCTTTCGACTAGCTACACTTGATAGTTTTTTGGTTTGAAATCTTGTTCTCTTCCCAACTGCATTATCCTAATTAAATTATTTTATCTCCATGATTGATGGATCTGAATTCAGGTTTTTTATGAAGACATTAAGCAAGATAAGCGGTTTCGAATAGCTAAAATTTCCACTTATTGGCCTGAAAGCAGAAACTAAAAATGAGTTTTAGTTGAGGCTGCAGCCATCACATGATACACTCAAAGCGAAAGACAAAAGACACTTAAATTTCACTTATTTTACTTTGTACAGAAGTCTCTTATGATGTATTTTATTGTTTCAAAATTATCTATTTTTTTATATTTACATTATAATTGTTGATACTTTATCAAATCATTAATAAAATTAATTTTGATTAATTTTTGTATAATTTACAAATTTATTTATTTTATTTATTTTTATTATAAAATTAATTTCATTAAATTAATAAATTATAAATGCAAGTGGATAATTACTAATAGAGGAGGTTTCAAACCTCCACAAAATAATAGTCACCAATAGAGGAGGTTAAAACCCTCCACAAAACAACCTCTGCAATATAACTTAGATACCAGGGGTCATCCAAAACCTTCACGAATAGCTTGTGGCGACTCTAATTGTGGAGGTTTAGAAAACCCCCACAAATTAATTTGCAGAGGGTGAAAACTCCAGCAGATTGAAAAAAAAACCTGCACTAAATAATAATTTGGGCTCGTTGCAAGTATACTGCCCGATGTGTGATGCATTGACGTTTTTACTCATAATTCCTTGAGAAATAAAGGAGATAGTCTGGCTGCGATAGTGGGACACATCGAACCATTTCTTCTGGGAAACTAAATGTTGTTGTGGGGTTGATAGAGGTCTTACCCCACCAAATTAAAATAGTTAAATGCAGTATGCGAAAGTTAAACCAAGTCATCTCCCAATAACCAATATTTTCGTCCAAAGCTTCAATTTCCAGATGAACACAACACAACAGTATTATAACACAGGGGGGTTTGGTAGATTCAGTTTCACAAAAAATTAACTTCGCAATGCAGAGAAATTTAATAGTTATATGAAAATGCAATGATTCCTTGATTCAATTGAAAGTCCACCAATCATAAATTACCAAATTAATTTTTCTATTCGAATTTGCTCTCATGAACCCTAAGTAATCAACTAAGCGAAAATTACCATGGATTCATTGTCATTAAGCACAACAGATTTCAGACAGTTAACACCCACAGATTGAAGCAAGCTGTGACAAAACCCATAAACATTAAGCATGAATATGAGCCATTAATGTGCACAAAACACGAATTTGAGATTAAGCATGCATCAAAAACGTATTTATCATCAAAACGCAATCTAAAATAGATGCAATTCTGAATACATACTTAAAACGACCAACAATTTCATGGTTTCATTTCAATTTCATCAAGGAATCACTGCAAAAAGCTTACCTAGACATGGAAATGGAGCACACAAGCCCTTCAAAATGGAATTCACAAAAACAGGGCATCAAACCCTAACCTACGAATTGTTAAAACGCAAATCAAGAGCAAAAGAGAGATTTTAAAGCTTCAATGGAATGAAAAACACTGTTGTGATATATAAATCCAAAAACCACATCAATGGGTGTTGTTCCAAGTCAATAAAATCCACAAAATGAGATGCCCAATCTACCAAATGCATTCAAAACATAAACCCCACATTGGGTGTTGTCAAATGTGCATAGAAATGGCAAAAGCTAGTGCAAAAACATCAAAAACAAGAAGAACACCTCCATGGACATACACCAAAGCTTGAGAGTGTGAAATGGAGGTTGGAGAAGATCATATGCGACTACTGCATGCCAAGAGACCTAATTCTCGTGGTCAAATCAACTATGCCACCACTATTTACAAAAATGCCATTCTGCTACTCAGAATTACAAAAATGTCACTATTGGGCCTCAAATGTTGGCTCATTCAATTAGATGACGTGGAAATGATGTGACAACTCTCTTCAATTAAATATTAATGTCCAAGCTCCAAATTTGCTTCACCCAAGTACCTAAAAATAATTAAAAACGAAAGTTAGGCCAAATAATGTGAAATTAACCCAAATTCGGAACAATGGCCTAATAAAGCCCAACAGATGAAAACACACTAAAGATAAACAACTAAGCACTAAATAACTATCAAATGGGTACACAAAGGCTAGTGGAATGGAGGAAAATAATGACTCATTAGGGGTGAGAGGTCGCAGAAAACCAAAGTTTGATTATGATCACTATGTTTGAAGATTTTAGATGAATGTGATGCTATGTTTGGTTTAGAATGATTGTTTAGATTTGGAGTTTATGTGTTCAAACCAAGAAAGGATTGTGATCATAATGTTTCTGTGTTACTTGAATGCGACATTGATTATCATTGGACATGTTTTATTTATGAATTTCTTTTATGAATATCATTGTTTATGGTTAGCTTACCCCTATTTTTTTGTTTATGTGTTTGTTGTGTGTGCAATGATCATATAACGTGTGTGTTATATGGGAGCAGATGATATTGCAGATAATCTTGGCATGGAGTAGATGGACGAGAGGCTGGGGTGGACTCAAGAGTTTTTATGATATAATTACTTGTTTTAAATCATATACTAAAAAAATATGTAATTTTCTTTTGATCGTAAATGTTATTGGATGTTTTTGACAAAGTGACGGTTTGAACTATTTAATTTAAATTAAATTAAAAGTTTTTATTAGTAAATTTTCAATGTTAATTCCTTTTTCGCTAAACACAAAAATTTTCTAACATTTCGTGACATCCCAAAATTGGGGTGTTACACTTTCTATCTCGGGTCTAGTCCAACTAAGGCAGAAAGCGTGATTTACTGGCTTGGTTACGTCTCAACCGAGGCATATTTGGTGTCTATGTTTTTAAACCTGCAAGTTTTCAACTAGAAAATCTGAACTAGCTAGAAACAAAAGCCAAATTCTATTCAAATAGAAAATGTGGCAAAATACTTAAATACTATTCATATTAATGTACTATTCATTATAATCTTATATGCTACCATAAATAGATATACTAGGTACTATTGATCATTTGTATAAAGTACTTTGCACAAGTTATCCTTAAATATTTGATGGACGTGGTGGGGATAGATGTAGTGGTATTAAATTTTTGCGCACAAGATAATAATTTAAATTAGTATATAAACTAAGAAAAAATTGCAGATAAGTATTTGATATAGTGAAATTATTACCGTTTCCCAACCACTTGTGATATGAGCACTTACAACGGTTGACATCCATTGCATTACATAGTAATCGTACATATGAGTCAGTTTGTAAACTACACTACAATGAAGACACAATTATAAGTAATTAAGGAAGAAAATAAATCAAATTATTATAATACTGTAGAACAAAATACCAAACCTAGAGGCCTAACCATGCTAGCCTTTTTGTCATAACAGTTAATTTCCCTACCAACATGTTATGTCCAGTAATTGAACTATGAAAAAGGTAAGGTGTTAATCTACAATTATAAAAGAAAGAAAGTTCATAAAATTGAGGTTCTTACCAATCTATAACATGTTTGAGATGGTTTGGGGGAGACTTATGCAAGGAACAAAGCCACACAACAATGTTGCCCTTCATGGAAATCACAAGTAGTTGCCAATGATGCTTGTAATCAAAACAAAATTCATTGTTGTACCATAAAATAGAAGATTATAATTAGAAGTCAACAAATTACACTTACCTAGCTATATAGGGGACAAAATATATTTTGTTCCCTCATTCAAAGAATTAGGTGATGTATGCTTGAATGTCATCAAATTTATTCCCTGTATGAGTGACTTAGGGGTCTATGAACCCATATACATCACTCAGCCCCATATTGTTACTGACACTAAACATATACCTGGACTAAAACATTTATTTAATCTAAGTAACTATATAAATTTATTAAACATCAGGTTTTTTGTCTCCGACGCAAGCTCTAAGACATCTTTCTTATGTAGATACAATGGGATGTCATTATCTCTCCCAAATATATTAGAATCCCATGGAACCGCCATCGACTTATCACTTATGATGTTAGCAAGCTGGTGAAATGTAGATTATGAGTGCACATAAACAGATGACAACAAAGAAATCAACAAAATAGTAGAGAGCCAACACTTTCCATATCAAGGCAAATTTAACAAAGCCTACAGCAGAAAGCAAAACCCCCAAAATTAGAACCTCTATCAACTACTGAAACATGACAACATAGTGCATGAAATGCTTTAAATGCAAATATGAGGCAGAACTTGAATGCAACTTAGTAAGCATGGAAAAATTCGTGGATTCAATTCATAGCAGCAAAATCAAACAGTTAAATCAGATCATCAAGAAAGTTATGTGTGTGCATGTAATTCAAAGATGAAAAGCTGGACAAGATTCTTTTATTCACTTTGATGTTTTGACCACTATGCAAACATTCTGTATGCATGAAAATTCTTCTAAGAAAAGCTAAATGATGTAAGAACTAAAAAGGATGCATGAATCCTAAATGAGTGCTTACTATATGCTTGAAAACTAGACATTCAAGGTATTATGCAACCATAGAAAGCAAAAACGTGAATGCAATGCAAATAAAGGATGCAATAAGAATTAATTGATGCAAATGCAAAACTTAATACAACTATAATCAACAACAGAACAAACATGAATATGAAAGTTGTTTTAGTGATCAATCAAGAATCCTTTTGCACTCCAGAAGACCTCTCGTGAATGTGTGCCAACTTTGGGGTCACTTGATTCCCAAAAGGAAACGTTGAAATGTGCATTGTGAACCATGCTTAAATCACTAAATCACCAAATTATAAACATGAGAGCAATGATTGGAATTAAAACATTCGCAAATTAAAGACTGAATTACAGTAAAAGAACTTAAACTAATACAGAATCTTATAGCAGAAAAGATGAATTGGAATTTAAAGTAAGTTGAATATAAAGGCAAGGAAACTAGAAATGCAATCAAAAATTAAACAACCAAATTGAACACCGAAAATCAGAATCGAAACAAAATCAGTGTATTCATTGAAATTGGCAAAGTACACAAGATCAAGAAAGTGCTAGGAACTTTAAATGGTGAAAGAGAACTCTCTTAGCCCAATCTTGGTGTTTGTTTCTAAGTGGGTAACACTACAAAAAAAATTGAAATTACCGACGGAACTTTAGCGACGTATATATTTTTGTTGGTAAATTTTAATTACCGACGGATTTTTCCATTGATAAATCCGTCAGTACTTACATAACCCAAAATCCGTCGGTAAAATTCATCGATAATTTAATTTTTTTTTATCGACTAATTTATCAATGGATTTATCCGTCGGTAAAAGGAGCAAGAATTTTCCCGCTCAAACCCCACTTTATAAGAAGACGAGAAGAAGAAGAAGAAAAGAAGAAAAAGAAGGAGAAGGAGAAGGAGAAGGAGAAGAAGGAGAAGGAGAAGAGAAGAAGGAGAAGAAGAAGAAAAAGAAGGAGAAAGAGAAGAAGAAGAAGAAGAAGAAGGAGGAGAAGAAGAAGAAGGAGGAGAAGAAGAAGGAGAAGGAGGAGAAGAAGAAGAAGAAGAAGAAGAGGAAGAAGGAGAAGAAGAAGAGGAAGAAGGAGAGAATGAAAGAGAAGAAGGAGAAGAGAAAGAAGAAAGAGGAAGAAGAAGAAGATGACGGCGGGGGCGGCGAAGGCAACGGCGACGATGGTGACAACGACCTCGAATAAAAATGAAAAAGAAAATGAAAGAGGGAGGAGGAAGAAGATGAACAGTGCAAAAAATTTACCGATGGATTTTTTAGTAATTACAGACGGATTTTTCGATCGGTAATTACCAACAAATTTTACCGATAGATTTTTCGTTGATAACTACCGACAAAACATGATTTCCGTCGGTAAAATTTTACCGATAAGCATTTGACTGACAGATTTTTGACCGTCGATAATCTATCGGTAATGTCAATTTAGCGACGGATTTTGACCATTACCGATGAATTTTGACCGTCGGTAATATCAGTTTTTCTTGTAGTGTAAAGTAATTAGAGTTACCTAACACACTAGAGGAAACTCCAATCTCATGAAGGTTATTGTTTCGAACCAGAATCGTGAATCTGAAACCTCACTCATGTGCCTTTGTTTTGCTTCGATCTTCTCCTTGTTCTCCATCTCGAATCAGCCTGAGATCGCCTCCCTCTAATTCACATCAACATCAACTTCAATCTCTCTATCGGATCAAATCTCGCACCTCAGACTTGATTCGTACCTATCAGGATTCAATGTCAAGTTTTGATATGTGGTGGAGTGCTTCTCGTGCCCTTGATTCAGCATTTGTAAGAATCTGCCTTCTTATGTGAAACTGTGCGTTTTGGGTGAAGGGTTGATCTACAAATAAGAAAGATTGGAGTCAAAGGGTCAAGAATGCAAATTAACAAAAGGAAAAGGGTTTCTTAGCAAAGAGACGTTATTAAAAAGGGAAAACTAAATGCATTAAAACACTTTTAAAATTAGCCTTTTAAACATATTTTTATGAAACCTCTATTTTTCTAAACTATCAACTAAAACTAATTAATTAAAGACAAACAAATATTTATTTAAACTAAAAAGAAAGTTTTAGAAAAGAAAAATAACCAAAATTGGACTGCTAACAAACTCTTTAGAAATTTGCACTACTAAAAAAACTAATATTTTCTACCAATTTTGTTTTGAAATTCTTTTTGTAGGAAATACTTGCAAATTTTGTTGTGAAAAGAAATTTGCAAGAAATTGCTACCAGTTCTCTTAAAAAATATTTTGTATAAAACACTTTTCGCAACAAATTTTGTAGGAAATACTTGCAAATTTTATAATTTTTTAGGAAATGATTATCCATAAAGGAATTACCTACCAATTAAAATTATTAGAAAAAATGGCAGAAAAAAATCTTTTCTTGCAAATTATTTTAACAAATTTGTAAGAAAAATCCCATGTAATATGAGAATTTCTAGTAGAGTTGATAAATAATATAGTAAGATCTGCGAAAACATAGTTCAAATAAATTAAAATTCCCTTCAACCAAGACCACAAGCAAATTGCTGCAACACATTCAAAGAAAATATGTTGAATGAATTCCTCCTTCTCTTTATACGAAGAAAAGATAGAGCACAAAGGGAGACCTCTAAATTGTACTTCTGTGTCAACAACAATCCTATTGTGTAATACTTTCAATAAAACTAATATTTTTGATGGGGGAGTGGACGAAGACTAAATTAAATTTCCCCAATCTTTAAGATCGAAATCTATAATAGAGCTAGATTCTATTACTTTATAGTTCAACATTTGCACTTAAAAAATAAAACATCTACAGAGAAATCTGCCAAACTTTAGAAACTTTTACATTTAGAGGTAGGACAAACACTAATAATAACAGATATGCCTTTCTGGGAGCACCACAAATTAATCCATTAATTTATCTTTTCTCTATTATGAACAATCCAAAATGTGTATTTTAAAAATTGAAAGAATGAAAATTTATGGTATTTTGCTTTTATTAAAATCCAAGTTGCGTTGAAGAAAGGAAACCTAAGGTTCCTCTACTCAAGACCTGTTCCGCAAAACAAAACAACAAATGAGATAGATGATCCCCTCCCTAATATCCCTAATACAAATAACCAACTAGATTTCCATTTACTTTGAGAGACAACATTGTTAATTTAAAAATTCAAAAAAGAAGAAAAGTTAGTGAAAACAAAAATGAAAACCAATCTTTATTAATTTATTTTTCAAACATAGTTTTGTATTTTATTTACAAGTTATTTATATTGTTTACATTACTTCTTCAATTAATAATATATATAATTAGTCTAATTAAAGTATTTTCGTCTACTTTTAACAAACATAAATGTATTTAAATATTTAATAATTTTATACACTATTTTAATATAATGTTTCATGTTATAATAATATGTAATATTCATGTACATATTTAAAATCAATTTTTTCAATTTATTTATTTTTTACAACAATTTTCAAGTTTATTAACCATTTTTCTAACTATTTAGTAAACCGTTCAACCACTCCATTTTGTTGTGGAGTTCTAAAAGTGAAAAGTTATGCTTTATACCATGTTTTCACAAAAATGCTCAAACTTTTCATTTTGAAACTCTCCACCATGATCACTCCTTAGAGAGAATATTTTAGAACCTTTTTCATTTTCTAAAACCTTAGCATGTTTCTTAAAAGCTTCATTTTCAACACAACACCTATAACACAGGGGGGTTTGGCAGATTCAGTTTCAACACAAAATTACTAAAACGTAATTGTAGTTTTGATTAAACAGTCACGAAAACAACAACGATTCCTTGCTTCAAATGAAATTTATATTGACATGAGAAGCCAAGGTGGTATGCTTCTTGAAGATTTGATGAAGATTTAATGAAGCCATTTTGAACTATCTCAAAGCCATTACCATTGGAATAAAGCCTACATTGATGAAGGAAAGGAGATTTGATGATATTCATGTTGATCAAGGCTGGAACGTGGGCTCTCTACATAGTTACATAATTAAGAAAGTTTATTTGAAATTTCTAATTCATATTGTAGACCTTGTAGCATTACTTATATGTATTTGGTCTTTGTTATGTTTTTTTAATCTGTTGAATGGTTTTTCAACAGGTTAAAATGTGTCTTTTAATTTGTTCAATGGTTTTTCAACAGGTTAAAAGGTTGGCTGCAGTAGTCTTAAACTGCAACAAATTCAATCAGTTGATTTATTTTTTAATTGACTGATTTCACTTAAGTTAACTGAAATCAATCGATTGATTTGAAAATCAACCTGTTGAATTTCGTAACAGTTTGACTATAAAAGTTGTGATTTTTGAAACAGAGGTTTGTTGATAATTTTTTAGCGTGAAATTATTCTAGAAACTCGTGGAAACTCCCTCCTTCGTGATCATACAATTTGCAGTAGTTGAAGATTGATCTTGGATCAATTCTTAGAGCTTTTGGTTTGGTTTAAAGCTTAGAGAAAGTGGTTTGTGGTAGGTTGGGTTGTGCTACCACTAAGATTTGATCTTTCTCAAGCTTTGTGTGTGTGCTTGGTGGTTTTCCAGTTCTGCAAGAGGGTTCTTGCTGTGTTGGTGTGACTCTTATGTGATTTAAGAGTTTTTTGTGTGGTTTTTGCATATTTTTAAAGTGTAAGGATGGATACTTTGTAAATCTTTTGAAATAGTGCAAAGTCAAGCTCAGGTTGCCTTGACAAACTGGATGTAGCTCATGTTTGAGTGAACCAATATAAAAATCTCATGGTCTCCTCTCTTCTCTAAAGTTTCAAGAACTTGTGTTTTAATATAATTTTTTTCATGTTCTTGCATGTTTTGACATCTGCAGTATTGAGCATGTTTGCATTATCATTTAGAACCTGTCTTGATCATTCTTGTGCATTGTTCCTGGTTTAAAACTCGAATATGCATTTCTGCATTTTTGTCAGTATTTCAATCGATTGTTTTCCTATTTTCAATCGGTTGATTATACCATAACAGAATCTGTTTAGTAAAATCAATCGATTAACTTTATTTTTGGTCGATTGAAAGTGTACAATTCAGTAGTGTTTGTATCTTAACTTGGTGATCTAATTGATTCAATTAAAGGTGGTTTTTAGCTTTCAAAGATAGCCTAAATTTTTAACTAGCTAATTCAACCCCCCTTCGTGGCATTTCAACCATTTCAAAACTTATAGTGTCACCCATCACAGATTACAAACTTAATTGGTTTCGTTATTCCTTATGAAACTCGTTATTAAACAACTAAGCGGATGTTAACCACAATTTCAACATGCAATTAAGCAATGCAAACGTTCATGAATTTGTCACAGTTTATTAAGCATGGAAATCAACTAAAATGAATTTCCCAATCTGAAAATTAAGCAAAAATAGATTGGGTTCTTCAATTGAAACGCAAACGCAAATCCACAACGAAGAGATAACAAAACCCAACCGAACAAGACATTAATCTCAAGGTTTCATTTCATTCTTTGCAAGGAATCAATGCATATGAAAATTAGTTGCCCATGGAATTCGAATCAACAAGAAAATATGAACAGAAATGCATAGTTAGGAGGAGAAAATAAGACAGAAAACGCAAATTCAAAGAGATAATGTGCATAAAACATTACTAATTCCTCCAATTTGTGGAAGAATCAACAAAATGCATGAACCCTAAACATGGGTGCTTTCCAAAATGTCAAAACAGATTGGGGGAAGAAGAAGAAGAAATGGTTGTCATTCTAAAAAATCCTAAACAAACGTGGTCACATCAAATCTGTCACTCCTATTTACAAAAATGTCATTTTGCCGCTTAGAATTACAAAAATGCCACTATAGGCTGAAAGTGCTGGACCAATAACGTGGACGACATGATTAACATGGCGCAAACGTCGCGATGATGTGGAAATGACGTGGCAACTCTCTTCATCTGAAGATTAATTTCCAAGATCCAAAATTGCCTCACCCAAATACCTAAAAAGAATTAAAAACGAAAATTAGGCCAAATAATGTGAAATTAACCCAAATTTGGAACAGTGGCCCAATAAATCCAATAGATGAAAACACACTAAAGATAAGCAATTAAGCACTGAACAACTATCAAATGGGTACACAAAGGTTAGTGGAATGGAGGAAAATAATGACTCATCACACCGAATAAGTGATCATCGCAAAAGAAAGACAAACAACAAGAGATACCAAACATATATTATAAAATAGCATATTTCAAGGATTCATAAAAAGAAATACCAAACATATAATTGCAGACTTTCTAGACTCAATTATTCAGATCTATGCATTGACTCAAACATAGAATTTGTGCACTTGTCATAAAAATGGATTGTGGCAAAGGCCCTGACTCCCCTTGGTCTAATGAAAAGTGGATTACAGCAAAGGCCCTGGCTCCACTTTGCCTAACGAACATGAATTAATTTCCTCTAGACAGGGTAAGTTACTTATGGCATCGGTAGATTAGTGGTCCCACCCCTAATCCTGCCATAAGAACCTCCTTCAACTCTCACCACGTAGGCCACGATACTCTATGAGTTTGTAAGCCTAGTAGAGTATAGGATAGCTTCTAACCAACACATATCCCTAGCTAATGCATAATAGCCTACTAGTGAGGACTGCACTTCTTCGTTAGAAGCACAATCCTTATGCAACAAACGATTCAAATCAACTTTCTCATTCCAGTCCATTAAGATCCACTTTCATTCTCTTACCATCATCACATTTCCTCAAAATCCAACACTTCAAAACAAAGATGCAATCCAACTTTAACCATCTCATTCCACTGATTCTCTTTCATACTTTAAACCTTATCACTTTTCTATAAAACATACCCGCCAATCATACACAACTCATTCATCATATTCCATAATTTCATTTAATAAGCACTCTATAGCAAAAATGTTCGAGAACAACAAGTAAAACTTCATAAACACAAATAAAAACACAAATGTCACACATGATAGAGGGAAGATGACAATTCATGTTAAAGGTGGAGAAACAAACAAAAGGTTGCAAAGTTTAGCTCTATGATGCAGAATTTACACTAGTGTATTCCTTAGGTAACCAATGGATATTTCCATAACATGTGAATTCAAATACGAGAAGTATAATTCAAACAGTAAGTTCCATAGGTAACCAGTGGATATTTCCACAACCTATGGATTCAGCTACGAGAAATATATATCAAACCATACAAGCAAAACAACCATACTCATCACATATCAAATTCATCAACATACAATCATTAATTTAGAAAAACACTGCAAAGCAAAATAATACAAGCTTCCTTTACCTGACAAAGCAGCTCAATCGGCCCAAACAACTCAACAGACTCAAGGAACACCAAAACACCTTTTGCTCCAGAAGATGATCTATCTATACCTAGGAACAACAGAAGAACGATCAAGACCTACCATTATGATCACTGACCAACAAAGACTCATATTGATGATTTAAACATCACATGCAACCAAAGTAGGGTCACATGCAAGCCAGAATAGAGAAGACCCACAAGAAAATGAGCAGAAGTTCAACTTACATGGCTGAAGAAACTGATCGAATAGAAAGGAAGAGCTCGCCAAGAGGATCACCCTAGCGGTCTCTGATCTTCAAACAAATGAGCAGAAGGTGAGAACTTCTAGAGAGAAGTCAGAGAACTCTAAAAAATTGGTTTCTAAAGAGATGGTGTATTTTTAAAATAATGAAACTCATTTATAACAAAACTATTTATACTAAAACCTTTTAATATTAAAATAATCGAGTCTCACTATTTTTAAATGACTATCAATTCTAAAATGACATTTTCTAGGGTTTTACAATACTAATAATAATAATAATAATAATAATAATTTTTCTGGTACTTCTTTTATCATATCAATAATATAATAATAAAATTAATATATTACATATTACTACTAATAAGAGTCCTAACTTTAACTTTACT
>Ga0209389_1002649_pt1 | contig 13891 bp, 14 predicted proteins | sample CowpearedBW_FD_187526 | JGI IMG/M metagenome (GOLD analysis project Ga0209389, IMG submission 187526) | Root nodule microbial communities of legume samples collected from California, USA - Cow pea red BW (SPAdes) (version 2) | ecosystem: Host-associated > Plants > Roots > Nodule | place: USA...
TCCGTGTTACTTGAATGCGACGTTGAGTATTATTGGACATGTTTTATTTATGAATTGCTTTTATGAATATCATTGTTTATGGTTAGCTTACCCCTATTTGTTTGTTTGTGTGTTTGTTGCCTGTGCGATGATCGTATAACGTGTGTTATACGGGAGTAGACGGTAATGCAGATATTTCTGACTCGAAGTAGATTGCAGAAAGGATGGAGTGGACTCGTGGAATTTTGATTACTTTTGGTTGATTTAAATTAGACAGTGAAGACTATGAAATCTTATTTTGATTTCTATAATTTAATTGGAACTTTTTTTTTATTTTTACTATTTCAAATTAATGTGTGGATTACCTATTTACATTTAAAGTTTAAGTTTTATTAAATACCTTTTTGTGATACAATCGTTTTACTTTTAAATAAATGAGCCATAACACCTTCTCGTGACATCTTAATTTGGGGTGTTACATTTTGGTATCAGAGCCAGATTTTCGAAAAAACTTTGGGATTGTGGGGAGTGAGCTTGTGTAGTTGATGTTGCGTGACTCTGAATTTTTTTATGTTTTATGACATTTAACTAGTACTTATTTGATTATATACATATTAGAGCAATGGCACGTAGATCTCAGAATTCGACCAACTCTGTGGACGAAATGGCTTAAGCTATTCAGCGGTTGGTCGACGCAATGCAACACCAACAGTCGTAGGTAGTGCACGCACCAGTGCAACATAACAATGTGAATGAATTCATGTGTCACAAACTGCCAAAGTTCAACGGTAAAACAACTCCAGATGAGGTAGATGCATGGATTTGAGAGATTGAGAAGATTTTTTGGGTGCTCGGCTGTAGTGACGCATAAAAGCTGGAGTATGCTACTTTTTTGCTTAATGGTGAGGCTGAGTACATGTAGGGAGGCATGCAACTGATGATGGAAGCTCGTAAAGAGGTCATCGATTGGACAAGTTTTCGAACGAAGTTTATGGGGCAGTACTTTCCAGATAGCGCCAGACATGAGAGGGAAGCAGAATTTCTGACACTACTTTAGAGAGACAAATCAGTGCAAACTTATGTTGATCGCTTTGAATATCTAGCTCGATTCTACTCTCAGAATATGAGTGAAGAGTGGCGGTGCAAAAAATTCGAAAGGGGCTTGCGTCACAATCTGATGAAGGTGATAGTGCTTGTGAGGATCAGAGAGTTTCCACTTTTAATGGAGCAGGCAAAGATGATAGAGCAGTTGGAAGTAGACCCGCATCGAGTTATGAGGTCACACCATGGTATTAACAGTGGAGGTAGACAACATAAGAAACCTTATTCTAGACCTGAGCGTGGTGGACAGGGACCGATGAAGTGTTATGAATGTGGAGGAGCTCATCTCTGGCGTAATTCTCCTAAATTCCATGGGGCAAAGCCAAACAAGAGGAAGTGTTACAATTGCCAAAAGCCAACTCACTTTGCGAACTCTTGTCTTGAGAAGAAGTTTGGAGAGCCTCAACAGCAGCAAAAGTCTTCCAGAGAAAAGACGAAGGCAATAGGAAGGGTGTTCGCCATGTCCGGATCAGAGGCAAATAAATCAGGTATATTAATTCAGGATACATGTTTGTTGTTTGGTGAATGTGTAAATGTTCTGTTTGATTCGGGTGCATCGCATTCGTTTGTATCCTTGGTGTGTTCGGAGAAGCTTGGGTTACCAGTCCGTGATCTCAGATGTGAGTTAGTAGTTTCTACGCCAGCATCAGGACAAGTCTCAACCAGTTTAGTTTGTGTTTTGTGTCCGATGGAAGTAGCTGGATGCAAGTTCAAGGTTAACTTGGTACGCTTGCTGCTAGAAGCGTTGGACGTGATTTTAGGGATGCATTGGTTGACGACCAATGATGTCATCATAGATTGTGGAAAGCAGAAGGTGGTTGTTCTGGACATAAAAGATGGGCATATTGTAAAATCACGGGCAGTCATACAAGAGATCAGAGAAAAAGTTGAATGCTACGTAGTATGGTTTGAAGAAGAAAAATAGAAGAACACAGAGGAGAAAATCATTGGCATACCAATAATGGAGGAATTTGCGGATGTTTTTCCAGAAGAAGTCCCAGGGTTACTACCAAGTTGGGAAGTCGAATTTGCAATTGATTTAGTGCCAAGAGCAGGTCCAGTGTCAGTGGCTCCATATCAAATGAGCTCCGCTGAGCTCGCAGAATTGAAAAAGCAAATAGAAGATCTCTTGAAAAAGAAATTTATCCGTCCAAGTGTATCACCGTGGGGAGCTCCACTTTTGCTTGTGAAGAAGAAGGATGGGAGTTCACGGTTGTGTGTTGACTACCGACAACTGAACAAAATCACGATTAAGAACATGTACCCTTTGCCTAGGATAAAGGATTTGTTGGATCAGTTGAGGGGTGCCGATGTGTTTCAAATATTGATTTAAGGTCGGGATATCATCAGATGTTGGTTAAGCCGAATGATGTTCAAAAGACAGCTTTTCGATCACGTTATGGACATTGTGAGTATGTGGTGATGCCTTTCGGAGTGACGAATGCTCCTACAATTTTTATGGATTATATGAATCGCATTTTCCGATCTTGCTTGGACAAGTTTGTGGTCGTATTTATTGACGACATTCTCATCTATTCCAAGAATCGGGAAGAGCATGCTAAACATTTGAGAACGGTGTTGGAGATCTTGAGAGAACGACAACTATATGGAAAATTGTCCAAGTGTGAGGTTTGGTTAGAAGAAGTGCAGTTTTTGGGGCATGTGATTTCTGCTAAAGGAATCTCAGTAAACCCAGCAAAAGTGGAGGCAATGTTAAAGTGGGAGCGACAAAAGTCTGTAACGGAAGTACGAAGCTTTGTAGGTTGGGCTGGTTACTATAGGAGGTTTGTGGAGGGGTTCTCCATGATTGTGGGACCTTTGACCCAGTCGACACGGAATGATCAACCTTTTATCTGGTCTGACATGTATGAGGCTAGTTTTGAAGAGATGAAGCGAAGTTATTGTTTTCTCTTTCTCCCTCTTTCCTTAATTCTCTCGAGTAAATGGAGGGGGTGCAGACTACCACATAAGAGAAATTAGCGGTGCTTTTTGGAAAATTCAAGTGCAGCACGTAAAGTTGGAGGGGGCGAAAACAAGTTTTGTTTGATGGGATGTTTGTGATCTTTCATCATTAAATACCACAATGTTTTGCTCTCTTTCTTTCTAGTTCACGCTTGGTGTTGGGTGCATGGGTGGGTTCCGTGAGTTGTTTTTCTTTTGGATGAGATTCGGATTCATTTCTTTTTCTTTCACGGTGGGTTATACGAATTCAGGGTGCATGGTTTCTTAACCTCATTTCATGCATTGATGTGGTGGTGGGTTTTGTTATGGAGTTATTGTATGCATGAGGTGATAGTATGTATTTTGTTGGCAAATTTATAACTCTGATGTGTTGCATATTGAGAGTATTTTGCTTTGCTTGAAAGCTCTTGGTGGAATTAAATGTTGTGTGAGGTTTTCCATACCTAGGAACCCGGTGAAGACTCTTTCGCCTATGTGAAGCAGTGGAAAGGTGTCCTCTTCGCCTGTGTGAACCAATGGTAGAGGATTGGTTCGAGTGTTGTACTCTCTCGCTTTTGTGAAGCAGTAGGTAGGGGATAGATGTTTCACCTTATTTTGGCTCGTTGCGAGTATAGTGCCTGAGGTGCGATGCATCGACGTTTTTACTCATAATTCCTTGAGGGATAAGGGAGACAGTCTGGTTGCGTTAAGCGGGACACATCGAACCATCTGTTCTAGGAAACTAGATGTTGTTATGGGGTGAGAAAGGTAGCGGAAAACCAAAGATTGATTATGATCACTATGTTTGAAGATTTATGATGAATGTGATGTTATGTTTGGTATAGTATGATTGTTTGGATTTGGGGTTTGTGTGTTCAAACCAAGGATGGATTGTGATCATAATGTTTCCGTGTTACTTGAATGCGACGTTGAGTATTATTGGACATGTTTTATTTATGAATTGCTTTTATGAATATCATTGTTTATGGTTAGCTTACCCCTATTTGTTTGTTTGTGTGTTTGTTGCCTATGCGATGATCGTATAACGTGTGTGTTATACGGGAGTAGAAGATAATGCAGATATTTCTGACTCGAAGTAGATTGCGGAAAGGATGGAGTGGACTCGTGGAATTTTGATTAGTTTTGGTTGATTTAAATTAGACAGTGAAGACTATGAAATTTTATATTGATTTCTAGTATTTAATTGGAACTTTGTTGTTTTTTATATTTTGCTATTTCAAATTAACGTGTGGATTACCTATTTGCATTTAAAGTTTAAGTTTTATTAAATGCCTTTTTGTGATACAATCGTTTTACTTTTAAATAAACAAGCCATAACACCTTCTCGTGACATCTTAATTTAGGGTGTTACATCTTACATGAGTCATATAGCTTGGAGGAGCTTATCCCATCATTTAGTAATCAAAGCTTAGTTATTTTGTTTGCCTTTGTATTTTCCTAACCTTGTCTTGTTGTAACTATCTTGGAATGGTCCAATTCAACTTCCCATACACACAACACAGTGTTGGCAATAAATGTCAATGAGTTTTAAATTTAAACTACATTTAGCTTAGAGATATACAAAATATGTGTCTATAGTCAAATGAAATCCCTTTGATTCTAGTTTCAAAAAAAATAAAAAATAAAAAGAATAAACTCATTAGGAGTTTTGTGGAGAAAGTTATGAGCAAAATAGTTAACAAAGAATCAACCCTTTGAGAAGTTTGGTGCAAGAGGACTTGAGGTAAACTTTGGTGAGAAAAGACTTGGTTATTAAGTAATTCTTTGTGATTCACCCCTCTCTTTCAGAGAAGTGATTGAGCTTCTTTTGCCTCCTTAAGTCTCTTAAGAAATTCCTTTTGAATTACAAGTTTTTGTTTATGCATGTCATAAAACCTAAGCATGTCTAGAGATCCTTCTTACCAAATTGGTAGTGATTCTAGTGAAGAGGCCCTGCCAAGTTTAAACCATTTGGCCCAAGAACTAAAATCACTAAAAATTTGGAGGAAGCAAGAGGCAATATTAAAAGAAAAAGAAAAGATTGAAAGAGAGACCCATCTTGCCATCCTAGAGGAGAAACTTAGGATAACTAGGCAAATGGAATAGAAAAACCAAGGAAGGGAGCATCATCACACATTTGCAATAGTGATATCAAGTACAAATGAAAAAGAAGAGTGAAGAAGAAAGAGATGAAAATAAGAATAAAGACACTTCCACACACTATAGCGAGATCAATTATTCTAAGTGTCAAAGTTACACACATAAGTCCAATGAGTGCTCTAACAAAAGAGTACTCATGTTAAGGGGCAAAGGCTTCTATGGAGATTCAAAAGTGGTCTTCTTTCCAAATTCCTCAAGTAGAATGGAAAGACAAGACCAAATAAGACCTTGTGTTAAAAAAGGAAGTCACTCCAAAAGCACATGGATTCAACACAAGGCAAATACAAGCTTAAAAAGGAAATGCTCTTAAAGTCCATTACCTTAATCATTCGATCAAAGAAGTCCTATCCTTGGGAGCTACTTGCTTTGGATGATTATTCTAATAACACTTACCTTGTCTTGTTTTTTTTTTTTGGAAGAGTATTTGATCTCGACAGAAGAAATCCAACACCTCCAATTGAAAGAAAGGTTTTTGCCATGAAGGAACATACAAATTTGAGGGCAAATCCTTTTCAAGGGGGGGAGGGGTATCCAAGTTGCTCTCATTTGTGAGACACATGCTTTTGTCAAGTGGCATGCTCATAATGGAGAAGATTAGTGGCCATCACTACAAGAAAAACGTTAAATACCGACGACAATAATCCGTCAGTAAAGACAAAAATTCGTTGGTAATTCGTATTTACCTACGGATCACCAACAACCAAATATCCGTCTATCAAATGTTTGTCGGTAAATTTTATCGACGGATGTTTTAGATCCGTGGATAATTATTGACGGAGATATCCATCGAAAGGAGCCGTCAATAATTACCGACAAATTTTCGACGGATTGATCCGTCGAAAATCACCCCTCTCGAACTGATGAATTTATCGATGAACTGATCCGTCAATAATTACCAGCGAACTTATCCTTCGGTTTTGTCGATAAGGTAAACAAATGCAGAGGGGTCATTTCTGACAAATTATCCGTCGGTAAATGGACATTTTTTTTAAGTTTAGTTTATTTCTTTCATATGCCTACCATACCTACATCCAGAAAATACCAAAACATACAAATATTCAACAAATCTGCAAATGCCATTATACCAAACACTCTATTGTTTAGGTCGGGTACCGAAGACATATATAAGCATAACAAATAATCCAAAACATCTCATATAATAGAGCATGATACCAAGTAGCTACATAATTAACATAAGTTTGTTACATAATCCATAAACTAATAATCTTCATAGTCAGGAGAAGATGCTTCATTCAAATTATCATCCTCCGAATTATTTTTTTGTTGAGGAGGTTTGACTGGGGTTGTTGAGGGATTTCAGAGTTATGTTGTTGTGCTTGTGGTTGTGGTTGGGACTGTTGAAGGCGAGTTTAAGCATCAGGAGGGAGATATTGTAGAACTAGTGATTGAAAGGATCTAAACTCGGACCTCAATTGCTCATTTTCCTCTAGGCTTCGTGAAAGTAGTTGCCTAATATTAGTAAGGTCCTCAGTATTAGAAGAGGAGAAAGCTGGTAGGCTTTGATTTGAACCTATATATTTTGCAACAAGTTGGCCAGCCCCATACGGTCTTCCTTTCTTTTTTCCTCCAACCATTTCAATCCAACACTTGGTCCTGATGTTCTTGTCCTGTGTAGTAGAGGAATGCTCTTGTGTTCCATCAGCACCACATGAGGAAGCCTCATATCTGACTTGGGATATCCTAGTATGAAATTCTTCATGTAAGTAAAAATTAACCTATTATTATCCGATGGTATACATATATATATATATATATATATATATATATATATATAATTGTATAAGAGTAAATAATATTAAATATTAAAAGAGGCTTACATGTGTCCTCCTTGATCTCTCATCCACATATTGGTCGGTACCCTTTCGAATATGAGTCTGCTGAAAGACATCATCAAAAAACACGTGTCGTCCTAGCTCACGTTCTTGCTCAAAATATGTCATAAATTTCATTTGATGTTAAAATTTGAAAATGTAGGTGAAATGTGAATAATATAAATCTGTATACCACACGAAGGGCATGCTCGTGAGTGGTAATGGAACCACTGTGTGTAAGGCCCCACCCATTTCAGAAGCCCTATTTTTTTCTTGCTACTGCACATTTGTTACGATAGCTTGGAAAATTCCAATGTTCTAGCAGCAAAGTCCACACATCATTTGGAATCCATTTTGGCCTTTCTCCAGCCATTCTAGCTTCTCTAAAATGCTCAGATAGACGATGAGAAACTCTACTGTTGAAATTTCTCTTAATTTCATTCTCATGCTCTGGTGCCCATTGAACTCTCATCTATAACAAGACAAGTAAAACATTAAGCAGGGAAAGTAGTTAACATTTTAGTATAATAAGAAGGAGGTTTTAATATCACATTATCACATATAATAAGGAGTAAAACATTTTAATATCACATTATCACAATACCTTAAAACACTGCTAGAAATGATCCTTATTTGCCTCAAGTATTGATCCCCATGATGGCCAAGGATGAAGATATTGTTGCTTGATTGTCTTTGTGATAGCCTGTGAAGCAACTCTAGATGGAACAAATCTAAAAAGAGGATAAAATTTTCATAAAATGAAAGATGAGGAAGATATATATAATAAAAATAATTATTTATATTGAATTGGAAATATTACCCTCGACCAACAAGTTCTATCAACGGGCGGTGATGCAGAGGAGGGTCATATTTTGCATTTGAATCAGAATCAATAGTATTTGGTGGTTCAACTATATCCTATGGAATAGAGGATGGTGTAGAGTTGTCACCACTAGTAGAAGATGGTGCACTAGTCGAGGCTGGGATGGTATAGCATGAGGTGAAGGGGATGGTGCAATGTGTGTAGAAAAGCTATACACGCCTGTGTATGGAGTTGAGGAAGATAAGGATGGTATATGTAAGGGCGGGTAGAAGTAGGGACAACTAACCCTGTGGATGGAGGTAGAGAAGATGAGGATGGTATATGTATGGTCGGGATAGATGGGAATGGTCTGGGTGGAACCCTAAGCACATAATTATTACGTCTCTTTCTTGTTTTTTTTATACCTTTCCCCTTATCAACTGATGGGTGTCGAGATGGACCTCCCGATGACATGATGTAGCGAGTTTATGATCTAAGTTGCAAATAAATTAACATGGTGAAAGACAACGAACAAAATAAATAGTTGCCAATTTATAACAAATTAATAATCAGACATCACAGTTTGCAATTTATAATATACATATCAAAAAAACAAAAAACATATTAAAAACTTCAAGTACAACAACAACAAAGACAAAATTAGTGATTTGTATCACTATCATCATCATCATCATCCTTTTCCTCTTCCTCCACTTGTTCTTCTTCACTTTCTTCTTCTTCTTCTTCTTCTTCTTCTTCTTCTTCTTCTTCTTTGTCGTCCTCTTGTTCTAACTCTTAATCATGACCTTGTATGTCATGAAATCCAGATACACGTTCTACTTCAATTACTTCATTAACGTGTTACATTTCGTTAACTTGGTAAGGGACATTCTTTTCCACCTCATTTGTTTCGATGCGACCTCTAGGCTTTATTTTAATTGCAACACACCAACCACATTTGTCTATTTGAGATGCTAGATATTTTACATAATTTACTTGTCTAACATTGTTTGTCAAAATAAATGGATCAAATGGTTGGTACCTTGAGCTCATGTGAATGTCCACAATGTTATATTTAGGATCCACTCTTGTACCTTTTCTATAGGGATCAAACCATTCACAAAAAAAGAGTACTACTTTCTTCGGTTTATTAGAAGTATTGTACTCTAATTCATATATTCAATAAATAATCCCATAAAAATCATCTTCACCTCCTTCGGTAAGGCCTTTCACATGAACACCACTATTTATAGTCTTTTTTCATTTGCTCCATGAATTAGTATGGAACTTGTACCCATTCAGAAGTATGTGTGTCATTCTTTCACACATTTCATAGGCCAATTTGACAAATCTCTTAGTTCTTGGTTCCGAGCACTTAATGGCTCGTTATAAACCTACAAATACAACATGCATAAAGAATTATGTTACGTGAAAGCATAATTGTATATTTAATGGTACGATACATACTTGATATTTAAACCATTGAGTAAACTCTGAATGAATACAAGCAGGAACACTCATCTCAGGTATTTGCTCGGACATAAGGAATGAGCTGCCCAAAATAAATTATTACAATGGTCAATTTAAATAGGCTTATGTATAATTGACCACAAATTTATTCACAAACGAGATTACAACATACTCAAGATAGGATTTGACTTCAGTGCAATTGTTTAACACATGAAGATGAACATATTTGAAAGGCTTTAATATTTCTTCTGAAGTGATGGTCATTAGGTAAGAACCTACGGTGTGAGTCAAACCAAGAACTTTTGCGTCCATAATTTAATATGAATGACTTATTGTGCTCCATGCAATACGGACAAGCTAATCTACCATGTGTGCCCCAACCAGATAACATCCCATAAGCAGGGAAGTCATTAATAGTCCATATCAAACATGCCCTCATCATAAAATTTTGTTTTCTTGAAACATCATACGTGAAGATACCAACCCACAACTTCTTCAAATCATCAATTAAGGGCTCTAAGTAAACATCAATAGAAGCCTTTGGATTGGATGGCCCTGGTATAAGACAAGTAAAAAATATATACGTTTTTTACATGCACAATTCAGGAGGAAGATTGTATGGAGTAACAATCATAGGCCAACAAGAATATGGTGTAGATGAAGCCTGAATATACAAGTTAAATCCATCTGAACATAGACCAAGTCGCACATTGCGTGGATCAGAGGCAAAGGTTGGATGTTTACAATCAAAGTGCTTCCAGGCTTCACCATCAAATGTGGTGCGGTTTGCATAGAAGCAAATATTCTTTGCAATCTTTGGATTATAGACAAATAGAACATTGACTTAGCTATAATTGGTTTTTTGCGCCTTGATCCTTGATGAATTGGGTGATATCTTGGTTTGTGACAAAATTTACATTCAAGCAAAGCTGCATCTTTTTTTCCACTATCGTTATCATAAAAGAGCATACAACCACTCACACAACAATCAATCTTCTTAGCCTCATATCCCAATTTTGAAACTAACTTTTTAGCATCATAATAAATTTTTGGCAAACTCATATTTGGTGATGTGAGATCTAACAAAAGTTTGGTGAAAGCATCTAAGCATTGGTTAGGAATATTCAAATTAGACTTATAAGACAAAAGTCTAACACATACTGACAATTTAAAGTCTACCGCCCCTTCAAATAAAGGTTGATTTTCCTTAGCCAACATATTATAAAACCTTTGGGTGGTTTCGTTAGGACACTCTTCTAAGTTAGTGTCGTTCGGTTGTTGGGCTGAATCAACACTCTTCTAAGTTAGTCACCATCTCTTTGATGTCACACAATTACTCCATTTCAACACTACGTACACCATATCTAAGTACAAAATTATCACCTTCATGTAAATCAACACGTGGTATATCTTCACCGTGTAATGTTCAAATCCAGTAATTTGGTATGAACCCTTTTTTATAAAGATGAACTTTGACAATCTCATCTGTCAAAATCCTTGTACAATCACACTTAATGCAAGGGCATCTAATCCCACCTTCAAGCTCAAAGTATTTAGATTGTCTTGTTGTTCGTACAAACTCTTCAATGCCTATCACAAAAGACTCCTTCAATCCTCTTCTTCCACTATAACAACGATCATACATCCAAGAACGATTGAAAGGAGGTTAGCCCACGTTCTATAAAACAAGAAATGCCTTAAATTAGAAGGGAGAATTGAAATTTGGTGAGACCTGTGTCTCCCCGTATTGGTTAAAATCATGTCATTGTGGGGATATATCTCAGTTATTAATTAAGTAAGATATCCTAAGTTTAGCATAAGGCTCTAGTCAATATAAGATATCACTTTCTTAGGTTGTCAAAGTGGAATTTCAACCCGGTAATGATTGTGATATATGGTAGGATTTTTTCATCTAAATGTTTGAAGCAAAATTCACAGTAGTAGGATGCTAAATTCAAGTGCTGGTGATTTTGGTTTTGGTTTTTTGGTGCTGGTGCTGGTGATTTTTTCATCTCCTACAGGTGCTGGTGATTTTGGTTTTTAGACATTATTTGTTAATAATTTTGAGGTAACCTATGTTTCGAAGCAAATAATGAAGATTGTCCAGCTTATGTTAAAAAAGTGATGTTGTTTTGGATGCTAGAGGTTCATACTGTTTACGCCATCTAAGAAAACATGTTGGCCATTATGATTTGAAGTTCACAAAGTTACTTTTGTGAATCATTATAAGGAGCAGAACAACTCATCTATGCTATGTTGCGCTATTAGTGCAAAATTCAAGTCCTATCCTGTGAGTTTTTTAGCTTATTATAAAGGGATGTAGTTATCATCTAACCAATTAACATAATCATTTGAGTTTAATAAATTTTATTCAAAATGTTCTTATTCGACCAAAATATGACTTTCTAGCTGAAAGCAAAATAAATAAAAGGAAAAAGAATAGAAAAAGAAGAAGAAAAAATAAATAAAGGGAAAGATAAATGTCAACGGTTGGTCAATGGAGCTTTGAAATGAAAGTTCTGAATCACAATTCCCAGCAATATTTACAAATGCACTTCAACATAATGCACTTCAACATAATGCAATAATTTGTTGTGTTTTCAATGAACCACTGAATTATCAACTTAACCTAAAACTATCAAAATTTTCATTTTATAATTTCCCAAAGTATGTCGTGCATATTATGGCATCCTTGATTATTATAAGAATCCAAGTATCAGCATCTTCTACTTAGCTACCTCATTATATTCACGCAAGCATTGTATACAAAAAAAAAACAAGTATAAAGTGTTGAATAATCAAAACCAAAACTACACGAAATTAGGAATCAACACATTTAGTTCAAAATTACTCGAAATCCCTAATCAAACAACATCATCCAACCAAAAATAGTAAATTAAGATTCAATTATAGGACTGGCAAGAGAAAGGGGAATATAGACACACCTAGCAATGGCTCAACTCTCTCACAAACGCCTCCCAATATTTGTTGATTCAATGCATGCAACTAGCAATGTCTGGAAAACAAAATCCAATCAGAGTGAAAATTGATGGAGAAGGTAAACCACAGAATAAAAATGGCGGCCAACAGTAGCAAGATCGCGGGAGGACGATAGTGGCCCTAGCTCAAATCGCTCAACCCACAAATGCACAGTCACAGCGGTTTCACGGTAGCCCTCGACAACGTAGCACTAAAGGAATCACAGCGACGACCTGACGAGTGAACTAGTAGGATAACGACATTGAGGGAGGAGGACGATGACCCTTGCTGAGATCACTCAACCCATGAACGCGCAGTCACGACGACCCTCGACAACATAGCACTAGAGGAATCAGAACGACGACTGGACGAGCGAACTGGTAGGATAGAGAGATTGAGAGAGGAGGAGGACGACCCTTGCTGAGATCACTCAACCCACAAACACGTAGTCATTGTGGTTTCACGGTGGCCTTTGACAACGCAGCACCAACGGAAGCACAACGACCAACGTATTCGTGAAGTGGTAGGATAGCGAAATTGAGGGAGGAGGAGGACGACGATTGTTGAGACGAAACTGAAATCGGGGGAAAGAGAAAGAGAAATCCAATTTTAATTTCATCGAGCACTATACCGCGGATATGATCCATCCCTAAACACACATCATCTGTCGGTAAATAACTCAACAATTTAAGTTATGACCTTACTGACGAATATATCCATCGGTAAAATATCCAACCATATCCGTTGGTAATTCCGTCGGTAAATCAGAATTACCGACGGACACATCCGTCGATAAATTATTCAACTACATCCGTCGGTAAATCCAAAAATCCGACGGAATCACATTCGTTGGTAAATACCCGTCGGTAATATGCGATTTTCTTGTAGTGCATGTGTCCTCCTCTTAAGGGAGAGGATTTTTGCCTTGGTCTCCAAGTTTGTAGAACTAGGGTTTTGCTTCTCCATTTTGTGAGGCACCTTTAGGGTTACCTAAGCTTATAAAATGGAGGTGTCTCCCCTATGTAAAAACTGTTGGTATCGTGTAGCAGAATGACTAGACAGTGGTAGAAAACCAAGAGGGGGTGAATTGGAATTTTATAAAACAATAAAAGAATTTCTCAAAATATTAATGATTAACTTAAAGTGACAACTACTTTAAATGCAACTGCAGATAAATAAAGAGTTTAGGGAAGAAGATAAACACTGATATTTATATTGGTTCGGATCGAAAGACCCTTCATCCAGTTGTTAATCTTTTAAACAAAGAGATTAACTCAATCACTATAATAATCAGAGTAAAAACAGATTATAAAAGAGTAAAGGATTAGAAAACACCTCTCTTGAACAACTACAAGAGATGAACAAAAACTCCGCTTGAGTCACATAGAGGATGACCAACTTTCCTAGGAACAACACAACACTCAATCTTCTAAGAACTCACTTAAAAAATGTTATACCTCACTCACACTAAGCTTTTCAAATTTTAAGAATCTCACAGAGTGTAACATCCCTAGGGAATATTACTTAAAATAAATATTTTAAGTAAACATTTTCATTAAATAATCATCTCAATAAAATTCCCAACGTGGGAAAAATTTATTTCATTAAGTTATCGCGTCAAAACTCA
>Ga0209389_1002652_pt1 | contig 13887 bp, 12 predicted proteins | sample CowpearedBW_FD_187526 | JGI IMG/M metagenome (GOLD analysis project Ga0209389, IMG submission 187526) | Root nodule microbial communities of legume samples collected from California, USA - Cow pea red BW (SPAdes) (version 2) | ecosystem: Host-associated > Plants > Roots > Nodule | place: USA...
CAGAATGTAAAAAAAAAAACCCAAAAAGTGAAGTCGTCAGGCCAAGGACGACTTCACTTTTAAAGTAAATGGAAACCAGCTTCTGAGAGCACGGTTTCGCTTTTTGAAAAAAAAAACGGGCACGGTGGAGGACGACTTCACCTTTAATGTCGTCCTCCACCATGACGACTTGACCCTATTCTGCAAAAAAAAATTGAAGGGACCCATTTTTACAAATTTCAATTTAAAAGAACCTCTAAATACAAAAAAAGCCACTAAGACATGATATGTCTAATAAACCTCATAAACTTACAAAATAAACTTATATACACCCACTTATATAATGTAATTTGACTTTTTTTTAATAGGCTTAATTAGACTTTTGGTCCCCTAATTTATATGCTGGGTTCATTTTAGTCTCCTAATTTTTTCGGAGTTCAATTTAGTCCTCTAGTTTGTTTAGGAGGTTCAATTTAGTCCTCGACATTAACAACATTAAATAAATTAACGGCAGAATGTTCTGATGTGATACTGCGGCAATTGATAATTACTTGGCAATGTAGGGAGATCAAATTATGTGGACAGTAAATAAAAAATTGAAGTTGTATTTGGGTTTTCAAACAGGGTAAAATTAGGGTTCGTTTACCTGAAGAAATTGGGGATAACGATTGAAGAAATTAGGATTTGAGGAAGAAGCGAAAAACAATAGATAATGATTCGAAGAGGAAGGATTCGCGGTCTCCTTGGCTGTGGCATAGGGTCCTTGCTTTGTTTGTAGTGGCACCAAATCGAAGGTAAATTTTTAGCTTTTTAATGGATTCGCTTTCACCTTTTACCTTTATACTATTGAAATTGTGGGCGTTACTATTGTTTTTATGTGTTATTCTGTCTCTGTGTGTTTGTAATGGTGTGTGGGTTGTGGTCCCGTTGGTTTATGGTCAGTGGGTTGTGGTCCCCTTTCAAAGGAGATTGTGTTTAACTTTTTTTGGGTATAGTTTGTAATATTTATTGTGTCTGTGGACATTGGTAGCGCATAAAGTAACTTGTTTTATGTTTATTTATAGGTTGGGATGTGTGATGATAGATTTGAGGTGGTGGTCCACCATGGGGGATACTTTGAAACGAATGAAACATTGAGTTATAGTAATGGGTTAATGACCTCATTGGCTTGTGACCTAGATAGGTGGAGTTTTTTTTGAGATAATGGGAATACTTAGGAAAATGGGTTATGTAAACATTAAAGAGTTATGGTATAAATTTAGTAAGTCAGTTGTATTGGAGAACTATTTGAAAGTTTTGTCTGATGATAAGGGTGCAATGCACATGGTCAATATTGCTAGAAGGAATAGGCAAGTTCATATGTTTGTTATTCACTCAATTTGTGAAGTTGAGGTTATGGAAAATTTTTTGGAATATTTCCCTGAAGAGGTGGTGGCAGAAACAGGAACTAAAAATGTTGAGGTCCAGGGTGAGGTGGATGGTCATATTGGTTGTGGCGATGGAGATCACATTAATTATGTGGAGGATAATAATGTGGTTCATGAGGCTGAAATGCAACAAGATAATATTGGTTGTCACATGGAATATGAATTGGAGGATGACGCTAATAGTCACTATAACATTAGGGTGCAACCACAAACTGAAGTGGATCCTGAAATTGAGGTTGATGTCAATGTTGAGGTTCAGCCAGAAACTAAAGTGGATCAAATTCTAGTTGAGGAAAATAATGAGGTTGAAGCAGAAGTTGCTGTCCAACCTGAAGTTGATGTGCACATAGGTATTGCACATGAGGTAGTAGGTGGTGTCCAAACTGAGTGTGATTTACAAGCACATACTGGAGCTGAGGCAGAAATAAGGATTGGGGAGGAAAGAAATGAAGGTGAAACTGATTCTGATCATATTGTGAGTGAGGAAGATCTAGATGATGTAAGTGTCCATTATGAGGACAATTTGTGGGAAGGAAATGGGGAAGAAGATGTTGAGGAGGAAGAATTAGAATTTGATGGCAGTGCCCATGTTGATATGCATGATAGGGGTTTATTTGGTGATGGATGGGAATTTGATAACATGGACAATGATGATCCAAATAGTGATGAGTCATTGGCCAGTGGCAACCAATGTAAGGCAAACTTTGGGACCTTTAAAATGCCCAAAAGCATGGCCCAAAACTAGTGGGAAGTTGGAACATATTTTCCAAATAAAGAGACATTTGTAGAGGCAATAAGGACATATGAAGTGCAATCTGGAAGAAGGCTAAAACTTCAAAAAAATGATAAACGTAGATGTAGAGTGATATGTTTGGGTGGGAAAGGAAAATGTACTTAGTTTGCCTATTGTGCTTATGTGGCTGCAACAAACATATGGTAGTTAAGGAGAATTAATGACAAGCACAAGTGCAGCAAAGAATTCAATGTAAAAATGTTAAATGCTAAGTAGGTTGGAAAACACATTAAGAGACAACCCAAGTCTGAGGATAGTTGATATTCGCAATAAAGTAACTAGGAAGTGGAATATTGCTGTGGCAAAGTCCATGGCTCGTAGAGCAAAAACACTGACTATTAAGCAAGTTGATGGGTCTTTTATAGAACAATTTAATCGAATTTATGACTATGCGCATGAGATTCTTCGTTCTAATCCTGGTTCTACAGCAAAGGTGAAAGTTGAAGGAAATGAAGGGAAAAGATATTTCAACAGGTTCTACTTGTGTTTAAAAGCATGCAAAGATAGTATGATTTCATGCCACCCTTTCTTAGTTTAGATGGTTGTTTTCTGAAACACAAGTATGGAGGTGAACTCCTTACTGTTGTTGGAAGTGATGCCAACGACCAAATGGTACCAATTGCATGTGTTGTTGTTGAAGTGGAAAATAAGGACACATGGACATGGTTTTTAGAGTTGTTAATTAATGATCTTGGGGGATTAGATATCTGTTCATCCTACACGTTCATGTTAGACCAGCAAAAGTTATGTATATTATTTTCGCACATTGTTGTTATTACCTTTTACTGCTGAGACCTTTGGTGGCCTGCCTAAGTTAATTTAATTGTCTTTTGCAAGGTTTGTTGCCTGCTATTCAATCTCTTTTGCCTGAGGCTGACCAAAGGTTTTGTATGAGGCATTTATATGCAAACTTTAGGAAGAAATTCCTGGGAAAGAATTTGAAAGCTTTAATGTGGGAAGTAGCTCATAGCACATATCCACAACAATGGGAGAAAGTCATGAGGAAGATTAAAGAAGTTAACAACGATGCTTTCAAACATCTGTTAGGAATACCCCCAAGGTAAACCTAATCAACTTTGCTGAAACTGATTGTGAAGCATTACTAATTTGTGTGTTCCACTTGAATAGGTATTGGTCAAAATTAAGGTTCATTCCCAGACCTTTGTGTGACACAATCGTGAATAACATGAGTGAGGCATTCAACAATATAATTGTACAAGCAAGGAGTAAGCCAATAGTGTCCTGATGGAGGAAATACATCTTTATATGATGCAAAGATGGGCTGAAAATAGATCAAAGGCAAAATCCTTCAAAAACTCTATGTCCAAGAATTAAGACAAGATTGGACAACGAAACAACAAATTCCATAAATTGGATTCCCAGGTACTTGTAATTTGTTGCCCACTCATTCTGATTTAGTCACCATTACCTCATTTGTGATTTATACTTGTATTGAATTGTGATAAACAGTTGGTCAGCAAATCAGATATTTGAGGTTAGGCACAAATCATTTACTAGGGAGAAATTTGTGGTCAACATAGATAGCAAATATGCACCTGCAGGAAGTGGAGTCTAACAGGGAAACCTTTTTGTCATACAGTGGCTGCAATTAAGTTTCTGAACTTAAGTGAAGAAAATTTTATCCCTCATTGGTTCAGAATCTCAACCTATGAAGAGACCTACAACTCCATCATATACCCTTGTAACGGTCAGCAAATGTGGATCAAATAGAATTTCCAGATGTATTGCCCCCTCCTAAACGAATTCTACCTAGAAGACCAAAAAAGAAAAGAAGACTTGAAGCTTGGGAGATGAACAAGAATGGGAAGCAGATTACAAAACATGGCTTGACTAAAAAATATGGCATATGTAAAGAAGTAGGCCATAATCGGAAAAGTTGTCCCAAACAACCTCAACTAGCACCACCAACTCAATCAACTCAGCCAACAAATGTGGGATCAGAACATCCACCACCACTTGTAACAACTCAGCCAAAAAATGTGGGATAAGAACAACCACCACCACCTGTAACAACTCAGCCAACAAATGTGGGATCAGAAGAACCACCACCACCACCTTAGACTCAACCAAGTCAGTCATCACAGCAGCCACCACCAACAACAAATCAGGCAACTCACTCATCACATCAACCACCACCAATACAAACTGAGGCTGCTCACTCATCACAACATCCACCACAACAGACAACACACCAAGCAGGATCACAAACAGTTGTAGGAAGTCACCCATGCCACCTTCCAATTCCTCGTCCAACCTCAACCAGGACGTGTGTGGAAGCCATGAAGCTTACTTATGCTTTTTTTTATGCTACACCATTTATTTTGGGGCTATGGTGTATTATGCAGCTTTTAGAAGTCAAGAATGCTTTGTCTACTTTTATTTTACAGCTTTTACATTGTAAGTTCAAAAATCCAAAACAATATTGGATGTATTTTGTGTTGTAACATCAAGTACAATGATGTGTTTATATAATATTGTGTTATGACTCAAAATTTCTCTTTATTGAATGTTTGTAATGGTTGTATTCGATACCAAACAAAGATTTCTTTAACATCAACTTTTCATTAATTTACTAACTGATACAACAATTCAACTTTCCAATAACATATTTGAAGTCAATAAAATCACATATACAAACTGATACCCCCAATACAAATTCAACACCACCCAATACACATTAAATCCACACTTTTCATCAATCGTGACAACACAATGATGTTCACTACAACTAATAAACACATTATCCCTAGTAAAACATTAACAAACATTCTAGACCCCTTAAGTTCTTTCTCCAAAATATATATCTTTATCCTTTGCCTTATAATAATGTTATCCTTTTCATCACCAGCATCTTCCGAACACCATTTAAAGTAATTACAACCAATGAAAGCTTCACTTCCGCTCTATTATTGACAACATTCAGAACAAAAAATAACCTTCATGTTAGTTGCAATCACTTATTAATGAACGAATCACAGAAAAAGGGTGATGGATCTAACCTTGTAATTAGGACAACCCCAAAATTGCTTCCCACCATTTTTAGTAGTTCGAGCTGTTCTTAACACAACAACCTCTCCACAGTTGCAAGTGAGTGCTCCACCGTGAGAGAAAACCGCACCACCGTGATTAGATAACCTAGAATTTTTCATACCCCATGAGTTATAGGAGCAAGATGAAGAACAATGGCCCCTAGACATCACTTAGAATGAATAAAGCAAGGCAAATGAAGAAGAACTCCAACAGAATGAAGAACAACAGTGAAATTAGGGTAAATGAACAATTCTATCTCCATAAATAACCTTCGTTGCCACCTCATTACACCACATTGATGACATGGTATTCAAAACTTGCCACGCTTCTGTTCCAAACTGACACAGGAGCACTATTCTGATGTCGTTTAACCAAAACTAATGGGAGGGACCATTTTAAATTGTTTTAACAAAGTGGAGGACTAAATTGAACCCCAAAAAAATTAGGAGACCAAAATGAACCAAGCATATAAATTAGGGGACCAAAAGTCTAATTAAACCTTTCTAATATATATAATATTTTCAATGTATTCAATAATAAAATGCAAAAGTCAAGGTAAAGCTTTAGAATTAGGTGGAAAAATCTATAGTCAACCTTCTAGGAGAAATGAGCTAGAAAAATCAGCAGCCAATATAATTATTTGGGAGAGTAGATGTGTGAAAAAAAAAGAGTTTGTTCTTTTATAAAACATGTTTCACATCCTAAAACACGGATCCTATTACTTGAATTTTAAGATAAATAGTCATTTAAGTATAATAAATATAGACATATTTCATTTTTAGTACAATATCACTCTCTTAGTACAATAATTTTTGAGTTTATTAATTTTGTGTGAACTTCGTTAATGGTTGGTTAAGGTAATGAGACATGTATTTGAACAAAGTAATTGTTAGATGTGTTTATTAAAAAAAATTAACATTAATATACAATTAACCTTAAAAAAATCATTGCGAATTTTACATTTACAAAACAAGAAAGAAATAAAAACTTTAAGTGTGTATTAACATTAATTTTATCTTTAACTAAACAATGCTTAAAGATCAAACATGTATTTAATCATGTTAAACCCGAAGTTCAAATAAATTTATGAAATTAAAATTTTTGTAGTATGTTTATAATATTTTATTATACTAAAAGTAAAATATATTAATACTTATTATACTAAATCAACTATTTATCCTAAATTTTAATAAGTTATTTAAACATGTATAAGTTAATTTTTTAAATTTTTATCTCACATAAAGAACTTATTGAACCAAATTGATTTACCCCTTGAATTAATTGATATAAAATACTGTGATTTAAAAGTCATAATATACAAAATCTCGAAATCCAAAAATGTAACTTAATAAAAAAAAAAAGCTTCATTATTAAAAAATGGAAAAGAAGATGCTTAAATTGTGGGATATTCAGGAAGTAATAGTTTTACCCCAAGTTTTAAGAATACGAAAGCAAACTTAAATCTCACTTAATTCAATTTTAATGAACGTAGAGAATACTCCAATAATGATTTCTATAATCTTAGAATATGATTAGGATCACATGGAGTAATTTGCTTTTAATATTGGCACAACGAGTCTTAAAATATAATGATTGAGCAAGGAAAATATTCAATATATATTTATAACTACTTTTTTAAATATCAGATAAGTGAAAATGATTAGCATAATATCATAAATTATAAGGTTCAAAATATTGATGTGAGAAGCGCTCATATTGAACTTAAGTCTTTAAGCATACAAGATTGATAAAGAGCATATTCATCAAAAACAAATTTAGAAACCAATAGAAATGGCTCACTACGTTGGTTTATGAAAATATAAAGAGCAATAAATCCTACCGGTAAACATACAGTTCCCAATATCTCAAAGGATTGAAAGTGGAAGTGTACCTGGGAACAATAGATAAATTCAGGTTTCTGATCTTACACATGTAGAATACCCTTAGTTTCCTCTTGATTTTCTCTTTTGATAGGGAGAAAGAGAAAAGAACAAAATGATAATCAACGTGTTCTCAGATGGGGACCATAACACCTTTTGTAACTTCTGACGGTTACTTTTCTTAAAGATAATATTTATAATTTTTCCATGTCATCAAATTAGAATATCATGGGTATCTACATAGTTAATATATTCATGATATAATTAAATAATACTCTTAGCCATAAATATAATTAACCAGATCAATTTATTAAATTGGCTAATAAAATATAATGACCCTAACACATCTAATTATATATATATATATATATATATATATATATATATATATATATATGCATGACCCAAATTGCTAACAATCTCCCACTGGTCACAAATATATATCCTTATAAATGTGTCAGACTTTATGAGCTCAAAATTGTCGTTATATATACCTTGAGTATATCCAAAACTTCCCGTCCATTGATTACATCTGTATATAGAACCAAAACAGTTTTAATTGCATTAATCGCAACTAAACCTGACAATGATTACTAATGCTGACAGAACCAAATGACATGGACTCATCATGAAAAGTGTAGCGTGAAAAATTACATGAAAATACCTGTACATGTCTATCTTTCAACTGGTCCTAACTTTATCTCAATGAGATCAATATAATAACCTTAACATACAGAGTGTAATTTTTGAGTAATAAACCATAAATTTATTAAACCAAAAGTGTCCAAAGGACAATGTATGCATACATAAAATTAAACATAGAACATAAATCATAAAAGTGACTAACTCCCACTAAATCAAAGATTCCTCAAAAAGTAAAATACCTGTATGAGCAACATGCTCATGAAAGACCTTGGGTGGAAGTTCCTTAGTAAGAGGATCTGCCATCATGGAGTTTGTCCCTAAGTGTTCTATGGAAATTTGTCCACTCTGTACACTTTCTTTAACAACCAGGAACTTGATGTTAATGTGCTTTGACTTCCTCGAGCTCCTATTGTTGTTCGAATATAATACAACTGACTTGTTGTCACAGTATAACTTAAGTGGTCTTTCAATTCCTTTCACAATATGCAGCCCTGTGACAAAGTTCCTTAGCCATATTCCTTGATTTGATGCCTTATAGCACGCTACAAATTCTGTAGCCATAGTGGATGAAGCCATAATACTTTGCTTGGAACTACGCCAAGAAAATGCACCACCAACTAACATAAAAATGTAACCTGAAGTGGATCACCCAATGATCTCCAATTGATATGACCTTTGTATGTGAGCATATATTTTTTTGTTCTTTGTAAATACCTCATTCCTGGATTGCTTAAATATCTCCCTAATACTCCAACTGTGTATGCAATATCCGGACGTGTACATACTTGGGCATACATCAAACTCCCTACAGCTGATGCATAGGGAATCTTCTGCATTTCCAGAATTTCCAAATTTCCTTTTAGGCATTGATTAAGACTAAACATGTCTCCCTTAACAACTGAAGTGTCATGTGATTTACAATCCTGCATGTTAAACCTTTTAAGCACCTTTTCGATATAACTCCTCTGTGATAATCCTAAAATACCTTGAGATTGGTCTCGATGTATCTGAATTCCTAATACAAATGAGGCGTCACCAAGATCTTTCATTTCAAAATTTCTAGACAGAAATTTCTTAGTGTCGTGCAACATGTCTATATTGTTGGTGGCAAGCAGTATGTCATCAACATACAAGACCAGGAAAATATACTTGCTCCCATTGAATTTATGATACACACAATCATCAACAACATTCATCTCAAAACCAAATGAGAGAATCACTTGATGAAATTTGTGGTACGATTGACGAGATGCGTGTTTTAGCTCATAAATGGATTTTGTTAATTTGCAAACCATAGCCTTTGGATCACCAGACACAAAGTTTTTTGGTTTTACCATACAAATAGTCTCTTCAATATTGCCATTGAGAAACGTCGTTTTGACATCCATTTGATGAAGCTCCAAATTATAATGTGCAACAAGAGCCATGATTGTCCTAAAAGAGTCTTTTGATGAAACTTGAGAGAAAGTCTCTTTAAAGTCAATCCATTCCCTTTGAGTAATAGCCCTTTGCCACAAGATGAGCCTTATACCTCTCCACATTACCTTTGGAATCTCTCTTGGTCTTGAATAACCATTTACAACCAATGGGTTTCACACCTTTTGGTAATGGGACTAGTTCCCAAACCTTATTGTCTTGCATGGATTTATACTTCTCATTCATTGCTTCAATCCATTTTTCTGAATTAGGATCTTGCATGGCTTGACGGACAGTGACTGGATCATCTTCCATCACACCATTATTAGGATCCTTATTTTCTTGAAGAAATACTATATAATCATATGAAATAACACTTTTCCTTTCTCTCATGGATCTTCACAAAGGTGCTGGCTCATGAAGCACAGGTTCTTGAGGATCTTGAGTTTGTTCTTAAGGTTCTGAACTTGCTTCATCAAAAACAACTGCATGAATCAGATCTGGAATTGTCACCGATTCTTCGTCAAAGACGAAGTCTCTAACCTTATTCTTCCCCCCAAACTCAATATCCTCAAAGAATGTGGCAGTTCCTGTCTCGAAAATTATCTTTAATTTGGGATCATAGAATTTATAGCCCCTGGATCTTTCAGAATAACCAATAAAGTAGTTGCTCACTGTTTGGGAATCCAATTTCTTTTTATTTGGCTTATAAGGCCTTGCTTTAGCTGGACATCCCCATACACGAAAGTGTTTTAGACTAGGTTTTCGCCTAATACATGACCGTCATGAGCCCTCATCTGGAGAAAACCAGAACCATCTGGAGAAAACTAGGGAAGGGTTCGAAACCCTTATACGAAGGCACTACCAATTGTCTCAAGCCCAAGAAGACGAAGAATCGTGGGTTCAAGAATTTGGGAATTTAAGGTTCTAAACCCTTGAGAACAATCACCAGATTTGGGGATTTTTCATAAAAACATGATTCAATTTCGCATAATTGGAAAATTTTCATAATTGTAGATTTTATTAAATTAGGGCCATACAATTAATTACCTTAATCATAAACAAACAATGCTCTGATACCAATTGTTGGTTTATGAAAATATAAAGAGCAATAAACCCTACAGATAAATATACAATTCCCAATATCTCAAAGGACTAAAAGCGGAAGCGTACCTGTGAACAGTAGATAAATTCAGGTTTCTGGTCTCCCATCTATAGAGCAACCTTAGTTTTCTCTTGATTTTCTCTTCTGGTAGGGAGAAAGAGAAAAAAACAGAATGATAATCAACGTGCTCTCAAATGGAGACCATAACCCCTTTTGTAACCTCTGACGGTTACTTTTCTTAAAGATAATATTCCTAATTTGTCCCCGTCATCAAATTAGAATATTATGGGTGGGTATCTACACAATTAATATATTCATGATATAATTATATACTCTTAACCATAAATATAATTAACCAGATCAATTTATTAAATTGGCTAATAAAATATAACGACCCTAACACATTTAATTATATATATATATATATATATATAAAATTCCTAACACATTATACTTCTATTTTAGAATGGGATAAAGAATATAAACCATCTATAATAGTTAAATTTGATAAAATAAATATAAACACAAAAATTTTTTATATAAAACACTTATAATTATATGTTTACGAATATAATTTATAACATTTTTGTTAAGATTCAGTAAGTTGCTAATTGAATTAAAGATTATATATATATATATATATATATATATATATATATATGATTCAAAAATTTTATTTATATTATATGAGATTTTTAACTCATACTTTTATTCTTAATAGTCTTTCTCCCGGTTGTGATTTGTATTTTACCACAAGATTTTTATCACAACAAAATATACTAGTCTCACCCATTTATCTTAATTCACTTCTCATGACCCTAACTATTGTTGGGATTTTACCATAACGGGATATAATGGTCTTAGTTTGAGTCAATTATAAAGACAAATCGGACTTTGATACACTGTTTTTTTAAGAGGATAAACTAGAAAGATACCACTGACAATGAAGTATATATGTTGCACCTCTAGGTTCCGTTGTTGTCAACAAGCAATGTTATTGGTGCTCCTGTGTATGACACAGAAAAATAAGCCTCCAACGAGGTTACACCTTCAGTTTCTGTCGTTGATGGTTAGCATTCTTTGGTGTGCCCTTTTTAACATTGCAAGACAAGCTTCCCATGACATCATTGTCAATGAGTCTTGTTGTTGCTTCACTTATGTTGTCCCAAGACAAGTGAGATGAATTCAATTAAAAACTTGTTTGAAGGACATATTACATATTGATTCTTTAAGGCAAACAATGCAATATGTCACTCAAATAACTTTTAACTTGTTTTGAATGATATATATTGTATTATATTGATTATCGTCATAACCGTTGTAAATGGTTATAAATAACTTATGTAAAATGTTCTTTTGAAGCAGTAAAGATACAGAAAATGACAAGAAAATGAGGTATAGTAATTTTTTTATGAATTAACCTTTTATATTTTCCTCAAACATGCACACAAAGATATAGGGAGCTTGACACAATTTATTGTTTACTAACACCAATTTATAGAGGCTAAAACCATTACCTTCTCCAAATTGATCATGTCTTTCTCAGCCACAAATAGCCTCTTTTCTAGTTCCAACACACTATTCTTGATAAAGATATTATATATCTTTTGCTTTTATTTATACTGATAGAGATATCATATATTTGATTCTCTTTTATTATTATCAAATATTCTTTTTTATTTTATTTTTTACTTTTCCCTCTATATGATGGGACATTGTACTATATATATTGAACAAAGGTTCTAATAAATCAGGGAGCAAGCAAACTCTCTTGAGTTGGCTTTTACCCAAACTTTTCTTGTGCGTTTTTTGTACGCATCCTTTCTTCTTTCTCTCATGGCTTATACACTTCTAACATGGTATCAGAGCCAAGTTAAAGTCTATCCTAGCGAACTTTCTTGGACATTCCACCCGATATCGGGCCGCTAACGGACCACCCACTAATTTCTTGTCCCACGCACGAGATGAATATACCTCGACGTGAGGGGGTGTGTTGGAAGTCTCACATCGACTAGAGATAAGGCCAATTCACAATATATAAGTGGGTGCAATCCTCACCTTACAAGTCAGTTTTGTGGGGTTGAGTTAGGCTTAAAGCCCATTTCTAACATGGTATCAGATTTAAATTGCCTTCTGCATTTTTTGTCCTTTGTTGTTGATTTCCTGCCATGGCCAATACTCATGGTAAAAATTTTCGCGGTGGTTTCTCCAGCAATCGTGGACGAGGCCGCTTTCCTCGGTCTAATGGCCGCAATCCTAGATATTGTGACCATTGTCACCAAACCAATCATACATCTGATTCTTGTTGGATTAAGCATGGTGTGCCTCAAGGCTCTAACCTACACACTAAAGTCCAACCTCCTCCTTCGAAGCCCTCTGCTCATGCTAGTATGGTTGGTATCGTCTCCTCTACTGCCGATCTTCGTGCCGGGAAGGATGATAAAGCTGAAGCTCAGTTTGGTTTCTCTAAAGAGCAGTATGCTCTTCTCACCTTAATCCAGCAGTCTCCCAATGATTCTTCTTCCACAACTACTGTTGTTCATCAATGTACTACCAAACCCATAGGTTTTGTTTTTCCCTTTTCTTCTTGGAGTTTAGATAGTGGTGCTACTGACCATATTTGTCCTTTTAAATATTTATTTCAAAATCTCAAACCTATTTCTCCTATTTCTATACAATTATCCAACCAAAACTCTGTCATTGCTAAATTCTCGGGTACCATTGTCTTGGACAATCTTATCCTTCATAACACTCTTTTTGTCCCTGAATTCTCTGTTCAACTCATCTTTATTCCAAAATTGCTTAATTCTACTAATTGTCTTATGGTTTTCTCCCAAGATACTTGTCTTATTGTGCAGACAGATACCTTCCAGACAATTGGAGCAGCTAGGAAACATCAAGGCATGTTTTATCTCTTAGATAGTTCTCAAGAAAAACGTAACTTGAGTGTATCTAACACAAATATTTCTTTACCACATTCTACTCTCATTAATAATGCTAGTCCTTGTAACTTGTGGCATATGAAACTTGATCATCCATCTGATAAAATCTTACAGCTTCTTGTTTTTTATCATCCTGATATTTTTTCTCCCTCTACTATTGCTTGTGATGTTTGTGCTTTTGCGAAACAAAAACGTCTGAAATATTCTTCCAGCACAAGTAAATCTCTTAAATTTTTTGAACTTATCCATGTTGATATTTGGGGCCCGATTTCCGTCTCTTCCATTAATGGATACAAGTATTTTTTGACTATAGTTAATGATTATAGCAGATTTACTTGGATTTTTTTTCTTAAAAATAAAACATAAGTCAGATCTCTTCTTCAAGACTTTATTATTTTGACAAAAAATCAGTTTTCTTACAAGCTTAAGAAAATACGTTCCGATAATGGCAAAGAGTTTCTTCTTAATGATTTTTATAATAGCAAGGGTATTTTTCATGAAACTTCTTGTGTTGTAACTCCTCAACAAAACGGGATTTTTGAGAGGAAGCATCAACATCTTCTTAATGTGTGTCGTGCTCTTCTTTTTCAAGCAAAAATACCCAACATTTTTTGGTCCTATTCCCTTAAATTGGTTGTTCATCTAATTA
>Ga0209389_1002657_pt1 | contig 13874 bp, 6 predicted proteins | sample CowpearedBW_FD_187526 | JGI IMG/M metagenome (GOLD analysis project Ga0209389, IMG submission 187526) | Root nodule microbial communities of legume samples collected from California, USA - Cow pea red BW (SPAdes) (version 2) | ecosystem: Host-associated > Plants > Roots > Nodule | place: USA...
GATTCTCGAACTTTTTGCAACTCAAAATACATTAAACTTACAACTCTTTATTAATTATTACAATTGTCGTTACATATTCCTAAATAAAGTAACATAACTATCTTAACTAACTTTCGTGAAACACACTTAAACGTAAAAAAGACTTGTGAATAGTGCTAGCTTCACTAAAGTTATACTAGATGCATTAGATTCAATACATGCCAACACATTAAACACTAAATTAAGACTATCCACCACTGGTATTCTGGCAGAGACACTCTAATAATGAAGGTAGACAATCTAGGAATTGGAAAAAGATTTTACAAAACAAATATTTACAGTTGGAAAAAATGTTTTTCTACACTAGTCTAAAGTATAATGTTTATTTATAAAGATTTTATGATTTTATTTTAGTTAAAATTTATTTCAATATAATTTATAAACATATTTTTCATTTTTACCTTTTAATAAATAATGGTTTTTTAAATTAAAATAATTATTTTATTAGTTTTATCTTTTAAACATTTTTTTAAATTTAACTTTATATATATATATATATATTCATATTTAAAAAATGAAATAAATATTTTTAATAAAAGAATTATGTATAAAATAAATTACAAGAATTATTTACATTTATTTTTATTATTTATTATTTAAATAAAATAACACATGCCTTAACAAATATGTTTTCACTTTGTAATTAATAGTAATTAATAGGTAAGAAAAATGCGTTGATAATTAATTTATGAAAAGATGAAATGATCGAGATCTGACAGGACATACTAGGTGAAGAGGTAACAGTTGGGGATAGGTTTGGGTGTGAGGTTAGGAAATGATCCACAACGCACAGCCACAGCCACAGGCAGAGGCAGGGTGATTACGCGCGCAACGGTGCCATGGCACCATAACAAAAGTCCATGGCGATTTAGCAGTACGGAAGGTAATTTTTGTTTTAACAAATTAATAATTAAAGTTTTGATGTGAAATATGAATGGCGAGGCTGAGACCGAGCAATTAGCTGACGAGGATGGTCCTACTCATGTCCAATCAGGCAAAGATACGCACAACATGACAATCAGTGATGTTTCCGAAATCATTTTTGTTCATTTTCCTTACGAGGATCTTAGTCAGCATAGATATTTCATGCTTTTAGTTTGTATTTGTTTGGATAAGGATGTGGCGTAGGATTGAGAATGAGATCCATTCATCCACCCAACAACTCCTGCTATTTCTATTTTCCTTGTTTCTTCTGCCTTTATTATTTGTTTGGGGTCAAGTCTGAAAGCTTCTAGTAGCCTGTTTCTGGCAATTTATCTTTTATTCAGATAGTGATGTTTGTTTTACATATCTATCTGTTATAAATTGTATTTAACTGTTCTCATTCCTTCTCATACTCCAAAGTTACATTACTCATCCATTCCCTATTTTTAAACATACAATATTGCATATTGGTTGATAGTGTTCGGTGTCGAAGAATAAACATGTCGGCCAAGTTTCTGACCGTGCCGCCATTTGAGTGCGCCTGGAGAGAGGATTTGAAATTCCGGGAAGCAGGTCGAGGTTGTGTGGCCTTTGAAGCATTCGCCTGCAATGATGTTACCCTGGTTTTCCGGGAGAATGTGGGAAGCCAGGGTTACCATTATAAAAGAGATAGCAGTCCTCACTACACAATCATATTGGGGAGTCACAGGAATCGCCGACTCAGAATTGAGGTCAATGGAAAAGCTGTTGTCGATGTCGCAGGGGTTGGCCTTTGTTGCTCCTCCTCCTTTCAGAGTTACTGGATCAGCATCTACGATGGCTTGATTAGCATAGGCAATGGCAAATACCCTTTTCAGGATGTTGTTTTCCAGTGGTTAGATTCTTGTCCCAATTGTAATGTTCAGTATATTGGCCTCAGCAGCTGGGATAAACATGTTAAGTATAGAAATGTAAATGTTTTGTCCTTAACCCACACTCATATGCCCCTTTCGAAGCATGTTGTTTTTGGTGATTATCAAGTGGAGGATGAGCTTGATGCAGCAGACTCTTTCAATTACAAACACATGGATTATGACAAATGGGGGCTCAAAAATTTCCTTGAGAGTTGGGACTTGTCTGATGTGTTATTCATAGTTGGTGAAGAGCAGAAGCCCGTTCCTTCTCATAAGGCAATTTTAGCTGCATCTGGAAACTTTCCTGTGTGCTCCTCCTCATTTGTCATCAACATACCCACTGTACCGTATCCGCTTTTCCATGCACTGCTTCACTACATCTACGTGGGCTGGACCCAGGTAATACCTTATTAGTTTTATATTTGTTATTGTTGATGTTAAACCTGGAAATTGAGATCATCAGTTTTCTGTGTATATTCATGTTTATTTTTTTATCACCATGGTAAGTTTGTGACTTTGTCGAACTGGTTATCTTACTTCTTTCCTGGTGATTTTAATTTAATTTGATGTGTTGTATTGTACCCGTTAAATTCCTATTGATATTTATATTCTCAAGGTGATTGCGTCTTTGTATCATGTAGATTCCACAGGAACAACTTTGTTCTTTGAGGGCTTTAAGCGTACAGTTTGAAGTGATGCCACTGGTGAAGCAGTGTGAAGAGACTATGGAACGCTTAAAGCTAGATAAGAAGTTGTTGGACACGGGAAAGAATGTGGAGCTAACCTATCCATCTATCCGACCTCATTGTTCAACTTTGCCCTCACTTCCTATCAACATTCATCAACTGAGACAATTGAAATTAACAGGCCAGTTCAGTGACGTAAGCATCTACATTGAGAGTTATGGGCTCATTGCACAAGCACATAAAATTGTTCTCAGCTTATGGAGTATCCCCTTTGCTCGGGTGAGCCAATTTCACAATCTTGTCAGATTTAATGTTAGCTGCCATCTCCTCCCTTTGGGGGTGGTTTTTAAGATCCAAAGAATTAATATTTATTTGCTTAGAGATAAGTTTCTACTTTTATGGAGGAAGTATTAACTTAGTTAAACTTAATTATAAGAGAGTTAATTTTGTAAATGAAAAACTATATACTCAGCAAAACCTTTGAAAGAGTTACAAGTCTCTTAAATTATTTTTTCTACAGTGGAGGTATATCTTCTGGTAACAACTTGACTTTCTGAGGTCTAAGGAATGACTACAAATTCAATCTAGTTAATAAAACGATTTTCATGTTTAGCATTAAATCAAGTTATTCAGAATCAACATGCCTTGTTACAAATTTAATTTTGTGAGGCTAATTAATGTACACCTCAATACTGTTGTAAATTTCTTCAATGACCTGTGTTCTACTTGTGTCTTTGCAATGCAATTTAAACAAGTATTTGTCTTATCTTTATGCATCATAAATTTCTATTTATGCAAGTAACAACTATGCTGTGTTTTACCTAGTGGTTATGTATTCTTGCAACTGTCAATTTGAGCTATTAGTTAAAGATCCCGTTATTTTATCAGATGTTCACAAATGGAATGAGTGAAAGCGTGTCCTCGGAGGTTACTTTAAGGGATGTGCCACCAGAAGCTTTCAGGGCTATGCTCGACTGTTTATATGATGGGCAATTGCATGATAAAGTTATTGATTCTGGTGCTTTGTTGCTCCAACTCCTTTTATTAGCTGATCAATTTGGAGTGACTTTTCTTCAACAAGAATGCTGCAAAATGCTTTTAGAATGTCTCTCAGAGGTAGTTTGGTAATCTTCACTCAACGGAAATCAGTACTTATTTGGAAGTTAGAATCATTTATCCTGTGGATGCCACTTGAACTAACTGTTTGGAGAAGAGAGTTGCGGTTTCGGAGTTGTGAAAACAAAAGAAGAGATACATTTTATAGTAATCAACTCTAAGATATTGATACTTCTCGTCAACATATTATATGCAGGGATGAAGTTCTTCTATTGGGTGAAGGTCATACAACAAAGTTTTTCTGTTACACACAAATTGAATGGAGGAAGCAGACAAATTTGGCAACTAATAATACCGTGGCCTTTGAAGCTAACCGTTGAACTTTGTTGCAGGACTCTGTATGTCCACTTGTCCAAGTGGTTTCATCAATCCCATCGTGCCGACTTATTAAAGAATCATTGCAGAGGAGAATTTCCATGAACTTTGACTATTATACCAGTGCAAGTACTGACTTTGTTTTGTTAGATGAGACAACATTAATCAATATCATTAAGGTGTGTTTCTTGTCATGATGCTCATTTTTTGGTAAATTCAAGTAATGCCCATAATATCCAAAAGATCATGGATCTACATTGGCTTAATGTAAAGCAGAAAAGTTTTGTTAGTAGCGTGGCATAAGCAATAAAGGATTGAAGATCTACTTATCTATACATGCCATTGAATTTAAAAACATGATTTTATTGAATTTCTGCGTATGAAATTCTGAGGAGGCCTTAGCTGTTTTATATGAGAATTGTAGATATAACTTCTCTCATTTGAAACAATAAATTTCTCTTCTAATCCCCTGAATGCTAGATTAGATATAATTTATTCATCAGCAAAATTGTCTGTCCCAGTAGGTATAATTTTGCAGTATTAGGTCATATAACTTATAATTTCTTGACCTATATTTGGATTTTGCAGCATCCGGATCTGACAGTAACATCTGAAGAGAAAGTTCTTAATGCAATTCTAATGTTTGGCATGAATTCTAAAGAGTTGTTTGGGTGGGAAGAGGTGGCTGAGTTAATAGTAAATTCGAAACCCGAACTCCTTTTTGGTGAGAGGCTTCAGTTAGTCCATGACTTGTTGCCGTTCGTGAGATTTCCACTGCTACAATATTCCTTACTTGAGAAGGTTGGTAACATTGAGGCACCTATGAATACCTTACATAAATAGTATTTACTTGTTCTAACTATAATGTTATTTTTGTAATTAATGTGCAGTTGCAGAATAGCAACATTGGTCAGCATATCCCTGTTTTCCAAAATCTTGTAAGTTTGCTGTCTCTGAATCAATTCAGGCTGTATGTGTAATGTGATTCGTGTAAATCTTATTTTGAATAACTATTGTGTTATTTTATTTGTTACAGGTTAATGAGGCAATCAATTTTGTTAATTGTGGGCTGGCAGGGCTAGAAAATGAAGAGAAGTAAGTTTTTCGCTTTAGTTTGCCTCAGCTTCTTCATTGGGGCTTTTAAGTCATGCAGTGCACTTTGGTTGTGTAACGTTTCAACATCTAGATTGTAGCCTCTCTAAAAAATAACTACCTTATTTGGTTGTGAGAAATCATCTGTAATCCTATTAAATAAGGTATTATGATTTTGGATTCATTAATTCTGGGTTATTCTCATTTTTTTTAAAACAAACTTATTGGTTGACTTGGATTATAGAGGGGGATTTCTATTCAAGACCCGTACAAGAATTTGATGACATAATCTATTGGGTGACACACTCTCTCTCTCTCTCTCTCTCAAGCTTCGTACTCTATCCTTCCTCTTTTTCTATCCTTGTTTTCCTCCTCCAAATAGCCGTTCTAGGGCACATGCTGGTGAGTTTGAAGTAGGGATATAATAATGGATGTGGGAAAGGAAATATTGGAAGAGTGGACCGTGGAAAACTGAAAATGGGTATATCATATAAGTATATGATTTGAGGATGGTATTATAAGGTATTCGTTAGTTTCTTGGACACTTGGGGTTTTCTAAGTATTTCTAAATTAAATTGGCGTTCTTATCCGAAATGGGATACTTGGATAACAATTTGGGAGTATTTGGAGTTGTTGTTTGCTTTATAAGTTTTTGAACTTCTAAGTTGTGACTAATGATTTTTCTATTTACGTTATGAATTACTCTCATTTTTCTTTTCCTAGAGAAGAACACGTCTAACAATAGTTAGCTTACTTTCATTATAGTGTTCGATTCCAACATAGACGGTCCAGTTATAAGGAACTCCAGTATATTTGCGATGGGGATGACCACGGAGTTCTGTATTTTGCTGGCACATCCTATGGTGAACACCCTTGGGTTAATCCTCTTTTGGCAGAGGTATACTTCTAATTTATCTCTCCTCCCTTCATTTTTATTTGGTTTAATAACTTATATGGTCTATATATCATATACAATCTTCGTTTTTTAGTTTTCATTCCTAAAACCTACTTATTTTCGTCCCTACAAAGTCCTATTGTCCAAAATTGTAGGGACTAAAGCAGATTAAAAGACGTATGTACAGAGATAAAACAGTTAAAAAAGGTTATCTGTAGGAACTCAAAGGAAGTGCCTTCTAGGTACAAGGACTTTAAAACCTTGAGATTGTATAGGTATAGAAGCCTTGAGATTGTATAGGTATAGAAGCTGAATGAGTAATTAAATCTTCTCTTTAGGAGTTGTTATGCTAAGGTCTTACGAATTAACTGTTTATGCATTCCCTTAACTAAAACTTGTATGTGGCAGCCCAGGAAAATTACCATAACAGCCAGCAGCCCCCACTCAAGATACACTGATCCCAAGGTTTTGGTCTCTAGAACCTACCAGGTATGCTAAGCATTTTAACTACAATTGACTGTTGAACTCTTATTTTATTGTACGGTATCTAACTTCATGTGACCATCGCAGGGAACATGTTTTGCCGGGCCCCGCTTGGAAAATGGGCAGAATTGTACCTGGTGGATGGTTGATCTTGGCCAAGATCATCAGGTATGAAATATGTTGATTATGTATGTATGTATGTTTACTACCATTTAATAATAGTACTCCCATTTGGTCATGCGCTTCGAGTAGTGGATGCTTAAAGATTTTACTGCAGCTCTCCAACCTCATTTATCAATTTGAATGGATCCTTACTTCTTAGATGTAATGCACATTCTGTTAGATGTAATGCACATTCTGAATAAAATGGATGGATGCAGCTTATGTGCAACTACTATACCCTAAGGCAGGACGGTTCCAAGGCCTTCCCCAGATGTTGGAACATTCAGGTAAACAGTCCCTTGAACTGTGGAGGGTTTCTGTCCTAATATTTTTATACGTTAAAGGGAAATATTAACGAGTTATGGTGTGTAAAAATTTCAGGGCTCACAGGAGGGAAAGAGCTGGACGAATTTGAGGGTCCATGAAAATGATCGGAGCGTATGTAAACCGGGTCAGTTTGCCTCTTGGCCGATAGTTGGCCCCAACGCTCTGCTTCCTTTCAGGTATTTCCGGGTTGTTCTCACTGGACCCACCACCGATGCCACCAATCCCTGGAATTTCTGCATTTGTTACTTGGAACTCTATGGCTACTTCCTCTGAAAAGATTTTGGTTCGTTACCGTTAAGCATGCCAACACCACCATACTTTCCCAAAATACATACAATTCACCTCCGTCATGTACATTATGGTTTGCTAAGTCATGGAAGAAGGTTTGTTGTTTCAAGAGAAGTCAAGTTTCACAATTTAGTGGTAGCTTTTTTTAAATGTGATTACAAGAAACTTAGTCATAGAGGTTGCTCTTCATCGCAACGTCTTTTAATAAAATACCAGCTGGAGAAGAAACTTTGATTTTCGTTAACAATGGAGGTGAATTCATAAATTTTATATTGGAATTGATAGCAATAAATCACGAAATTTTGTAAATTGAAATATTTGTTTTTAAAGTTTCGATAACTTAGCTTATATATGAGTTAATATATTAAGTACAGGAAACAGTCAATCGTATTCTCTCATTCATAGATTGAAAATTATTAATCAATATTTTCTCCAAATAAAGGAGGAAATTTGATACCTAATGTTGAATAAAAAAAATCACAATCAGGGCATGTGCATTATTATGTCCGTGTATATTTTTAATTGTATTATTAACTTAAAATAGACAATTAGAAATCTCACTCGAATAGTATATTTTAATTTGTTTCCACGTGAAATTTATAATAAGATGGTTGCACAACAAACGTTTCCCATATTAATCTGTTGAAGCAAAATAAAGTCCAATAATGTATAGAAAATGTATTAATGTTCACCAATTTGTATCAATGATTTGAAAACATTTTTCTTTTTTGCACGTATTTCAGTTATTTTCATACGATAAATGTGTTGATACCTCCAATTGACGTAAAGCAATCTAGTTGTGAATTAATTTTGTAAAACACTTAAATGTTGTTAATGAATCCATTACAATTAGAATTAAGTTTTAAATCAAAATTTTCCAAATAAAGTCAACCATTGGAATAGGCATATAAACGAGTTTCTATAACTTAATTATTAAGTAAAATGATGGTTTATTTAATTTATAAAATATAACTGTATATTAATAAATTACGGAAAATTAACAGATAAAGTGTTGGATGAAACCATCAAAATTGGTCAAGATTTTAATCAGACCTAAAAGAAAATGAAAATATTTTTATAATAAATAAAAAAAATTAAACATGATTATTCATGTTGAATTCTTAATTAGTTATACTGGTTTACTAATACATGTGGAAGAAAAAAAAGAAGAAAAATGTGTTAAAAGAAACTCTCTACTATACATAGTATGTCTGAAGATCCAGAACCCATGGAAAGGAAGTGTTAAAAGAAACTCTCTTACACTCCCATAATTTTTACATGCATTCCCATAATTTTAAAATGGTTATTTTACATTTTATAAAAGTGATATTTAAATTAGCTATTCTGAAAATCTTAAAAAACAAACTTTGTAGAATTTTCTAAACATGATTTCAAGAATAAATTTTTCAGAAAAAAAAAATGTCTGAAACAAGTTTTCTGGAATGCAAAATGCATTCTGAAATAATTTTTTCCAAAACAGAATTTTCAATAAAATTTTTGAAATATATATAAAATATATTTAAAAATAAGTTTTCCAGAACAAATATTTTAAAATATACAAAATAACTTTTTTTATTTTTTTTAGAATGAACTTTCTATTCTCTTCTGTGAAGAAATGAAGTGACAGTAATGATAACGATGACGTGATGTAATGAAGAGGGTATCTTAGGCTTTCTGTATTAGCATGAGATGTCGTTAGCAATAATGGGGTGCAGGAAGAAAACCCGCTAAGAAGTGGAGATAAAAAAAAAACCAGAGCAACGCAGAGCAGTGTGATATTATGAAGCAGCGGGATTTTCCTCACCCTGGTGCTTAACAAGTGAAAGCTAAAGCAAAGCATGCATACGCATATGCATATATTCAGAGCAAGGGTTTTTCTGCGCTCAATTTCACTTTGTAAATCTAAGTGGCATCAACACCATGTATGTCTTTTTCCGCTAATTTTACTTTTTCTCTTCCTATCCTAACCTAACCAAATGCTTCTTTCCGCTTACTATATTGTAGGAGGCTCAAATTCACTTCTCTCAAAATCGCACCTCCAAAACAGGTATGCATTCTTCATTTCATGAGTCTCTTCATTTATTTAAGATGCATACCTTTTCTGCTAATATAGCAGCTCAATCGCAGCTCAATCACTTTATATAGATATTTTCATAAATGTTGCACTTGTATATCTAAGAATTTGTCAATCGATAATTTTCATTCGCCTAACACGTGGTATCATAGTATATAACAAAATGCAGGTCCTGAATTTGTTGGATTTGCAACAGAACCATCTATGCAGATGCAAGTGCTTAAGGCACTCTGCTCGGGTGAGAGAAAGAAGGCTTCAGACTTACTTTTGGGTTTTGGTTCCAGAACCCACTTATTAACAGCAGACGATTTTCTTCATATTTTTAAGTACTGTGCACGCTCTCCTGATCCATTGGTATGTATTTCCCAAATAACCAATTTTTTATTTCTGGATTCCTAATATTCAAATTTCATTTTTTTTAATCCCCTCCAGCCTTTTCTCTGTTTGCAAAATCAACATGTTAAAGTTTGCTTTAAGCTTGGCTTTACAAATGTATGATACCAGATATGATTTTTACTCGACTTGTAGTATATATATATATATATATCCTTGGCAGTCTGACAAATTGATCCAATACCGATTCTTATCTATGTATTATTAGCTTCTAACTGCACCAGTTCTGAAAGTCCATGACATAGGAAATTGGCTAATAACATATTTATGTTCTCGTGTGTGAGTTGGAAGCATAGGAAATTATCTCAACTTTTGTATTTGCATGACTATGCACACTTTCCTTGAACGTCTCTGACCATGAGTAATGGTAGAACCTTTTTTGAATGTCAAATTTATTCCTTCCCTGTTTTATTTTTTTCAGTTTGTAATGGAGATTTGGAGATTCATGGAATCAAAAGGTGTTAGCATGAACAATATATGTTCATCTCTTATGATGGAGGCCCTTTGTAAAGGAGGTTACTTGGAGGAGGTAAACTATTAGTTTTATACATGAAATATAATTGACTAAATTTTTCCTTTATGCTCCTTTTCCTTCTTGGGCTTTGTATTGAGGAAAGGGGATAGGTTCATTAATGCTTCTTTCCTTCTTGGGTTTAGTATTGGGGAAAGGGGTTATGCTACGGGCATTGGTTTGGGATTAACCCACTACAATTTCAGGGACTTTAAAAAAAAAAAGGTTTTTCTTCCTTTCTGAAAATACAATTCCATATGATATATGGATACTTTATCATGACATTGAATTGCATGTTAAACGGTGTATATGAGGCAGTTATTAGTAAATCAGCTTCATCTTAGCTGCGAGGGTTTTTGTTTTTTTCTCATTTCTACCTGTTATATTATGTCCAGGCCTTTGATATCATGGATTTTCTCGGAGGAAGTCAATGTCTATATCCAGTTCTCCCACTTTACAATAGTCTCTTAGGATCCTGCACGAAAATGCAGAGTCTAATTCAAGCAAACAAATGTTTGGACTTAATGGAAAAGAAGATGGTAGGGAAGAGTGAAGTTACATATACCGAGCTTCTCAAGGTTTGCAAACAGAAAGATCTATCATCATTCTATTATGGTTGTGAATAAAAAATAAAATTACTCTTTTTGAGAATAGTATTGTCTGTTATCTGTTAAAGTTGTTTTATTTGATAGATTATTAAGTTTGAAAGCATTTATATGCACGTGATTCAAGGTCAACCACTTGATCTGGACTAAAGTGAATGTTCCTGATAGTATTTGTTAAAAAACGTGCTAGTTTGCACAAGGACCTGTTCTTCTCTGGTTTAAATTCCAAATAATGGCTATATGTTGTTTCGCTTGGTGAAATTTCAGCTATTATTATTACATTCTTTTTACTTCATAGTAATGTACCGAACAGACAGATAATGCAAAGCTTAGAGATAATTCAAAACCCTATTCCAATTGTGGCATAATTTTGCATATTAACTTTTCTGCTTAACCGAAGGAAAGCTTTCACCTTCTTCCTTTCTAAGTATAATGATAATTATTAATTGACAGGTGATGATGCTTTTCTCTCCTGCCATTGACATTTATCATTCAACCATCTCTTGACATTGAGCAGGGAAATGTAGATATCTTGACAGATTGTTATATATTTCAACTTTATTATATAATCTTTTTTGGCTGTTTGTAAGTTTGTAGTTTTTATTTTCGAACTTAATTTGAAAAAGAAAACATGTTTGGATAACAGGGGGTCAAAATATTTTACTGAAAAACTTTAAATCTATTTCTAACTGACTTTTGTAAACAGCAAAAAAAAAGAGTTTGTTTGCTATGGTTTTAAGTATTTAGAAATTGTTTAATGTTTTCTGATACTTTCCTCCACCTCCTTTTGATACTCATCGACCCTCTCCAGCTCTCACTGACTCAAAAACTGCCCTATCCTCTTCCTCCTCTCCTCAACCCTACGCATTACTTAGGGAAGAAGCGCCTGACTGAACCAATGATAAAAGTGGATTTTTGGGTTAGGTAGTATCATCAACCAGTCACAAAAGAACAATAAAGTGAAGGGTCTTGATAATCCTCAGTTGCAAGTATATGCCATTGTGCAGTTTGCTAGACTAAGATTTTCTCATTATAACTACAAAATGATTCTCTGTCTCATAAACATAAATACTGCAGAAAACAGAATGTCAAAGGAGCATGGGGTCATTCACTTGTGCAGGGTGAGGTTGGCTTGATTGTCATGCTTGAATCAGTTGGAACCCCAATGAGATGGTGTTTTCAGCTACTATGTTTTACCTTGACGACAAGGTGAATTTTTAGGGGGTAGCGTAATGATATGTAATACCATATCTAGTTAGTGTGCGATTGATATAATTAGAGAAACATGCATGTTGCCTACAAATAAGGTTGAGAGGGAGATTTAGATTGTTGTGGGAGTGTTTCGGCCTACACAAAGTTCTGGGAACCCTTTGTATGCATTTCTGACAGAAGAGCTTTTCTCTCAGGGATTCTGATATAGTTTCTATTAAAACTTAAAGAAAAATCGGCCTATCTATTGCTAACTTTTATGACATCATAAATGGTTTTGAATCAAGTGACAGCACACTGTTTATTTTATTGCTCTGTATTTTATTAAACATGTTTTCTGTGTTTGAATGTTTTCTCTGTTTTTCATAGGACAACTGTCACTGAACTTACCCTGTTTCTCAGCTTGCAGTTTTGCTGAAAGACTTGCCAGCAGCCCATCTTGTTTGGCAGGAGTATATGAAAAACTATAGCATGAGTATCATTGCTCTGCGTAAATTCATTTGGTCATTTACAAGGTTAGGAGATTTAGAATCTGCTTATAAAACACTACAACAAATGGTGTCATTAGCCGTCAGGGGAAACTTTTCTATTGCTAAAACAGTTTATGGGAAGTTGTATTCTACTAGAATGGACATCCCTGTGCCTTCAAATAAGGGGCTAGACTTGACTCTATCAGACTTGAAGGAGATAAAAAAATTGGACTCTTGTACGAGTGCTGAATTGTCTGGGCTGAATGGAGAAGAACACTCACTACTTGTGAAGGTGTTGAGGTGGTCCTTTAATGACATAATACATGGGTGTGCAAACCAAAAGAATTATATTCTTGCAAGGAAGCTTATGTTACAGGTATATATTTCACTAAGCATGTACATGTTCTGTAATGCTCCATGTAACACAGGTCAGAGATTAAAATATTTTTCTCCAAGACTCTGATTCGAAAAGGTTATGAAGCAAGGACACCTTACCTCTTTCAAATGTCACAATGTCAAAAATCTTTCCAACATGGACCGTAAAACCTTTCCAACACCTGCCAAACACGTAAAGTTTTGTATTTATCAGTTTGTGCTTCATAGGTGAAAGGTTCTCTACATAGAGAATGTTAAATATTGAATTTTAAGACATCAAATCCCCTAAGATTTCAATTATTGAAAGCTTCTGTTAGTTGATTCTCAATAACGAATGAATATCAATATTAACATGCCTTATACATCCTCCTTTCACAATTTTTTAGCATAAATAAATTTCTTGTAGTTATGAAAGTTTATGGGAATTTTGAATTTTATCCATTGATAACGTTTATATTAATGTATTTTAACATCTTGAAGGGCGCTTCTCTGTTCAGATGGAAAATCTTGGTTTGCAGCCATCCTGCCATACATATAATGGTATTATTAAAGCCGCTGTTTCTCATGGAAATTTTGGAGATGCCATAGGAGTGGTGAGTTCAGTGACAATAATTATGTCTAGAATCACTTGTTGTTATTTTTTTTTTTAATTTATTTTGGGTTAAATATGTTTTTAGTCTCTAAACTTGGACGCGAAATTGGAATTTGTCCATATTTCAAACTTTGATACATTTTAGTTCCCAAACTTTTAAAATAAATGGATATAGTCGTTTTAACCCACTGACATTAATTTTTTTTGGTTGGTTAAACGATGTTCCAGGCTGATATTTGAGTTGTAACGTATCAAAATGGTGTAAACAATTCAAATGTCATCCTAAAACCTGTTTGACATGTAAAAAAAGTTTAGCGCAATTGGGGTAGGAGGACTATATTCATTCATTTTCTAACTTTGGTGACCAAAATGTATCAAAGTTTTGGACTGAGATGAATTTCATTTGCACGTCCAAGTTTAAAGAC
>Ga0209389_1002658_pt1 | contig 13867 bp, 6 predicted proteins | sample CowpearedBW_FD_187526 | JGI IMG/M metagenome (GOLD analysis project Ga0209389, IMG submission 187526) | Root nodule microbial communities of legume samples collected from California, USA - Cow pea red BW (SPAdes) (version 2) | ecosystem: Host-associated > Plants > Roots > Nodule | place: USA...
GCATTTTTGAAATTTCTAGCCATGTTTTTGGCTTTGGGTCTGTTCAACCGAAGCATATAAGCTACCTTGGGCACTAGTTTTCTTTGAACCGAAGCTTATAACACCTTTTGGCTTGGGGTTTTTACACCATGTTTGTTGAAATTGATAATATAAACACCAAATAAAATGATATTATCACTTCTTTAGCATCGTATAAAAAAGCTAATGATATACTAACCATCATTGTCATCATAATTATGACAATATTATGGTATAAATAACTAACTAACTTTATATTTTGCGAATTTCAATAGCCATTACATTCTATATTATTTATTTATATATTAGGACACTTTATATATTTTCAAAGTGTTTATAAAGGGTTATGTATAGGGATGTCAAAAAAATTCGTATTTGCGAATAAAACCTACAACAGGTGAAAAATGGATACCCGCGGATAACGGGTACAAGTATTTTTAACACCCACATGTTAACGGGGTGAGTATGAGTATCATAGTATCCGTACCCGTAAATACACTTACCCGCTATACTCTAATTTAAATTAAAAAAAACATGATTAAAATATTAATATATTGATTTTGAATGAGTTATTTCTTTATCAATTAGTTTAAAAAAAACATTTCTTTGTAAACCGTCATTCAACATTATTTAAATGAGTTATCTGGACTTTGTTTAAAATTTATGAATGTTATGTATTGTATTGTATTTGAATTTACGACTAAAATATGTTGTTAAATACTTATTTTTATTTTTTTTAAATACCCGTGGATACTCGTGCATATCCAAGGATATTAAAAAATTATGCGAGTACCCGCATAATGGATACCCGACAGATATGGGTACAGGTACGTGGCAGATATATATCTAGCAGGTAGGATACGAGGGAGCTATTGGTCGGGATGTTACAGCTACTACCTGTACCATACCCGCACCGTTAACATCCCTAATGGTGTATAATATATAATATAGTGAGATTTCAATTAAAATAAATATCATATATAATTTGTTTTAGATAATTTTGTTTTAGTCATAAAAAATGTTTGTAGAAAACATTAAAATTCGTGGATAATAAAAAATAAATTACATATAAAATTTTGTAGATAAGCATAGTCGATTTTGACAAAAACAATTTATGCGAAATATTATCTATGAACGTAGAAAATAAATATTATAAAAAGATATAAAAATTATTTTAAAAAAAGTTACCTACAAAAAATAATTTTGTACATAAAAATTATAATTTTTTAATTAAACTTTTTTTCTTACATTTCATTCCATTAGACACTCTGATTTCTCAATCCCTCTCTTTTGTTTCTTATTTTAGATTTCTCTAAAGAATCTCAGACCCATTCATTATAGTTAGGGTTTTTCAAGTTGCTCAACTCCAATCATCTCATTTCAAAACACTCAATCTTAAACCCACTCACTTAGGTTCACCCTCACATTCCCAAATGATTCTTGTGTCACAGTTGGAGTCAATTGGACCCAACCGATGTGGCTAGTGTTCTTCGCTGCTTCAAGGTAAGATTTATTATCATTGTAGATAGTGTTATTCCCTTTGTCTTTATAAATCCTAGTTTTCGATTAACATTTGTTCCCTATCATTAGTTTTCATCTTTTAGCTTTAATATATTTAGTTTGAAGAGGTTGTCTGATGAAGAAATAAGAAATCCTCAAAATGGTCAGATTCGTGTAGGTTGTCAACACCTTTTTTACTATAGTATTACAATAAAATCTTTTATAAATGATCAATTTTAGGGATAAAAAGTAATTAGTCACTATAATGACTAATTTAAATACCAATTTATAAACAAAAAACTATTGGTAACTAAAATAGTTTCTAAATTGGTCACGTGCAATAATTCAATCATTCCTTGTCCCACTACACTTCTAACACCCAGTCCTTACTCATGTCTTCTCATCAACACCCATGGTACTACTAACTCATTTTCCTTCTCTTTCTACATCTTTGTTTCATCTTACCCTACAATTGAATCCAACCCGTGCCTAATCCATCCAGAACGCAAACTGTGACTATGTTCCACACTATCGCCTGGCGGTAGATTACATCCTGCTAGGCGGTACATCAGTTCTGGGAAAAATCCCAGAATCTGTTGCACTTGCTAAAACCTTAAAATCCCAAAACTCATTCCTATGTCTAATTCTGCAATTCAGTAATGCAATCCTAGTTCCAAAGTTACTAAATATCCATTTCAATGCCAACATATAATCCTTCACATAATTCATACATCAAATACTCGTAAACTCATAAATCCCCAATTTTCCCAACCTAAAATCTCTTCATACTAATTTCATCAAATTAATTCCAATCACATGGAAATTCGACAATTGTTGGCATCCAATCATTCCATCCACAAGTATTAGGCCCTTTTCCTCGATCAGAATAACCCATAAGCCACCAAAATATCAAAATTGAGTCAATCAACTTGCGTTGCCTGGCGAGTGTTCATCACCACCAGACTGTTCAATCAAAACCCAGAAAACTGGGTGTGCAAGGTTGTGTCGCCTGGCGACCAGTTCATGTCGCCAGGTGGTTCGTACTAGGAACCCGAAAATACACTGGAAATGACATGAGTCACTTAGTGGCTTTGAAGGCCTGCTAGGCGGTTTCTGGAAAATTTCTAGAAACACACAATTACCCATATTAAGTAGCATTTAAGCATTCAAGAATACATACAATCACGCAACATAGTAATACGAATCTATATACATAGAGTCTAGGTCCCCTAACCTAGTACTCCTTACTCCAATTGAAATTACTATAGTTTCTTCTTGATTCACAATGACCTCCCTTTGATACCACTCCTACTCCTTACAGCAAGGTCTTCTTGATTCGGTCCATGCGCTTAGAATTCTCTCTTCTCAATACTCACAAGTGACAATCTCCAAAGCACACTTTTTCACCCTTAACTATCATTTAATTATGCCTTAATTAGGAATGATGGCGAGAAAAAAGAAAATTAAATAAAAATGAACCAATCAATCAATTCATGTTTCGTGATAATTCTCATACATCTAGGATTGTATTATCACTCATCATGATCAAGCATATTATTAAAAATAATAAACTATTAAAAAACGCACAAATGGCATACATAAGACTCGAACCCAAGTCCTCCCAACACAATTAAGTACTCTCAACCATTTAAGTTAATATTATTCCTTATGATAATTTCTTACATTAAATGTCATAAAGATTCCCACTATCCGCATTTATTAAATAATTATTTATTTAATTATTTAAATTTCTCGGGTCTTACAGTTGTAGCCAGAAAAAACTCTTTTTGTTTTTTTTTCACCCTTTATGGACTCGGGTGTCATGGAACCCAAGTAGTAAGAAGTTTATGCCTCGACTTTCAATTGAACTGAGGTATAAGGTTTGTTAAAATTCCCAATTCGTGAACGTCTTTCCTCCATTTCTGCGCGAACCACATTACGTTTTCCTCTTCTCCATTTCTACACGAACCACCACCACGACGAACTCAGCATTGCCTCATCCCCCTGTTGTTGGCATTACCTTCGATGACGAGTTGGTTAAAGTTAAAACCTCATATTCTTTACTGTGCAAACCACAACTTTTGTTCTCCTCCATTTCTACTGTGTGAACGAACACCACAAACTCTAACAACTAGAACAACAACTATGCCCGTTTCCGCCTCCTCTGCCTACTGTTGGCGTTGCCTTCGACGACGAGTTGTTGCACCTCTAACAACTAGAACAACAACTATGCCACCATGTTTGTTCACATGTTGTGGTATTTTTTGCAATTTAAATCCATTTTTTGTGTATTTGTTTTGTTGCATTTTTGTTAGCAGTGTATTGAGGAGATTATTGGTTTGTACCTATTCTTAAATTTTCCACTTGAAATTTGAGATTATGATGATTTATGAGTTGTTAGCATTCTTAAGCTTTGATGAGTTTTTTCAAGGGTTTTGCACCGATATGCATGTTTTCAATCACTTACAGCCATATGGAATTGTTATCAGGCAATATCCAAAGGTCGATAAGGAAGGGAAGCACAAAATATTATGAAAGTAGGTTTGGTGTTACGTCAACATTTGCTAATGTTAATTTGACACTATTCCTACATTGATCAATCTTTGATTCATTCCAAAATTGTTTAATTTTTTCAGGTTTATAGGAAAATTTGTGTCTTAAAGAAAATGATATTGATGTTCTAACCACTGCATACGAGCCAATTGTTATAAAGTAAGTTTTAGAATATATTTTTCATGGCAATACGATCTTCCCAAACTTGTCCTACAATTCAAGTTATGCATGATTGGATGAGTTCTATTGAGTTTAGGTGGATGTTAAGGTTTTGTTCAAACTTTTTTTGGACTAAATAAGATCATCCCCTATAGTTTAAAGGCTTATGAAATTACACCCAATACTCGTCCCTTTTTTCATTATTTTGATCTCTCTAATCCATTAGTGAGAAATCAGAAGGTTTGTGTCAATAAAAAAAGATTCAAAGTATTATTCTAGTATATACACAATATTATGAGCACAATTTACCTTTCCTTTGGGTGGAAAATTATCCTTCCTGGTTAATATGATAACATCTAATCGATCATGTAAATCTCAACATGCTAGATTTAAGTAAATTTGAGTTTAAATAAAAAATAAAATATCATCTGTCGTAGGGAAAATCATGTTCTAGACATACATTTTGATTTTATTATATTTCCTCAGCCCTTTGAGTGAAAGCACAAACACAGTTTGTGTTGGTGTAGCCGTTCCAACTGCTCAAGTTAGATGTATGCCCATGGATGAGGTGTTTAAACTAGTTGTTACAAGCTTCAAGGTTCTTGACTAGAATCTTCTTTTATGCAAAACCCTAGGTATGTCGGGAGCAAGCTTTTGCTAAACTATGTGGAGCCAGGCTTTTACATTTTTATTTTAGTGAAATTTGGGAAAGGTGCAAATGCCATTTTTATCACTATATACCCTCATGTGTTTTTTCTTTGGTCCGTAAGTACTCCAATTCTTTGACATTTGGTTATGTTTCAGGATTTCACATAGTTAACTTCAGATTGTCACTTGTAACTGGATAGAATAATGTGTATGGAAATATCAGTGACTCATAAATTTGTACCTTACCATTTTCATAGTTCAATTGTTGGACATAACATGTTAGAAAAATCAACTACTATGTGCAAAGTACATTATACAAATGTACAATAGTACTTAATATATCTATTTATGGTAGCATGTGAGCTTGTAATGAATAGTACATTAATATGAATAACATTTAAATATTTTGTCACATTTCTTGTTTGAATAGCATTTGGCTTTTGTTTTTGGCTAGTTTTAGTTTTCTGGTTGAAAATTTGCAGGTTTGATGTGTTGGATATGAAAGAAATGGAACCTGTAAAATGACACCTTTATGCTTCGGTTATAACCAAAACCGAGGCAGAAGATTATTTCCATATTTTTTTAATAGCTAATATGCCTCGGTTGGGACATAACTCAGGCAGTATATCTCACTTTATGCCTCGGTTGGACTAGACCCAAGGTAGAAAGTATATTTCATTTTTTTTTTAATTTCTATTGCCCATTAGGCCTTAGTTGTGGAGGGTACCGAGGCAACAACCTTTAAATATGTCTCGGTTCATAACTGAACCATAAACAAATGCCTTTTTACCTCGCCTGCATATGCCTTAGGTGCGAACCCAAAGCCAAAAGTCAAAAATAACTGCGGCCATTTCCTTTTCCTGCATTGATGGCAAGATCTGTCAATAAATCTGTACGATCCAAGAGGAAAATAATTAGAATCTTTGCAAGCAAAGTGGTAGAATGTGGAAATGGTTTAAAAAATGAAATATCTAATGAATTATAATGCAAGTGAAGTATAATTCAATTGGTTGAGAGCCTTGGGGTAAGGTTGAGGGTCATGTATTTTAATTCATGTCTTGTGCATTTTATTTTAAATAATTAATTTAAAAATAAGCTTATGTGTGAGTTGGTATTGTAATGCTTGTTTGTGATTATCATTGACATGTGTTAGCTTATTGGTATGAAGTGCTTGGTAATCCTTTAAGGATGTGGGTTCAAACTTTAACCAGAGTAAGCTAGGTGTTTTTAGTAAAAGCAAAATATTTTCTGAAATAATAGTTTTATTTATTTATTCAATTTAATAAAAAATAATGGGTTGTACAAAACATTAGATGGGCTAGGTCAATTTTTTTAAGAGTGGAAACCCTATAGGAGGGGGAGACTAACGTGAGTTTAGAAAGAGTACAAGAGATGATTGTTGAATTTTTATAAACACCTTGTAAGTGAGAGGATGGCATTTGAGTTTAGATAAATAATGGTCAGAGGTTCTTAGAAGGTAGGATTTGAGCAAGGAAGGAAGAGATGGCATCTTGGTAGAGCAAGAAATTTTCTATGGAAGACGAGCTTTTGATCAAGGACTCAAGGTAAGGGGAGCTAACCCTATATTATGGTTTTGTTTGTTTAAATTGAAGAAGAATTAGGTGGAGGAGATTGGTGGAATCAATTTTCATGCAGTCTTGAAATTAAGGTTCAAGGTGTTGTGTTTCATGATGGATTTTGATGTGATGTTTAGGTAATGATTTGGTTGTGTGCAGAATTATGTTGAGACGTGTTCTAAATAGTGTGAATGTAAGTTTTCTTAAGCTTGAATTGATGAGTGTAGAGTTCATTTGTTGGTGCATTATAATATTGTTTAGGGAAGGAGATAAGTTTTGTTGTTGTATGTGATTATGAGTGCAAAATTATGTGTAATTTGTGGTTATTTGATTTAGTGCATAAAAGAAGTGATTGGGATTGGTAAGTACTAGAGTTTTTGGTGAAATGGTAAGTATTGGTTAATATTGTGAAGCCTCCTTGGTGCAATCTTTTGCTTTTGGCTACTTTTGATTACTGAAATAGGTGCACTTACACTATTTCGTATACTGCGAAGTGTTTAGTCACTAATTGAGTGGCTTTATCCGTTGAGCGAATAGTGATGCAATGTTGAGCAGCTAAGCTAGTGACTTTGTCTGTTGAGCGAATTATGGTGCAATGTTGAGTGGCTTATTAATTGGCTCTATCTGCTGAGCAAAAACAAAAGTAAGGTAAATGATGCTTAACGTTAGTGTTGAGCATCAGACTGCCTGGTTTGTTTGTTTTGGATGTTTGGAATGTTTTGAAGGTTTTGAGATGATGAGACAAATATGGTATGATCTTCTAATTTTATTGTATGATGAACGCATATGATGTTAACGATGTATGGTCAATTCTATGATGATGAGGTATAAAATACATTTGTGTATGTGTGTGTGGTGGTGTGTGTATTCTATTGTAATTGTAAAGCAAGGTTGTCCTTTTACCTAGAGAGCTTTGGTGAATTGGGTATAAGAGGTTTGTTTCTGCCATAAGGCTTTGGCATGAGCTTAGCAATAATGCTCCTACCTAGAGGTGCTTTGATGAGTCGAGTAGAGGAGTTTTTGCTTGTAAGTCTATGTAAGCAAGGGAAATGTCCTTTCCAAGAGGCGTAGGTGTTCGGGAAAGGTGGTGGTTGGTTATGAGAGAATGACATACTATTTGTTGATATTACTTATTGGTTATATGTGTTATTCATGTGTTGTATGTGTATTGATAATTATGCTTAGGGAGTTGCATGGATATAATAGTTTGATATATGATTTTTTTTTTATCATTAGCTCACCCTTGTATTATTTGTGTTATATGGAGCAGATGTTGATACAAATGCAAATGGAGAAGCATGGTTGTAAGGACCCTCGTGGGGAAAGCTTATGGAAATTTTGGAAAGCACTAGGAATTGTTTTTTTTCAAATAAGTTGTAATAGTTTGACAATTTTATAAATTTTCCAATTGGATAAATTTGTAACAAGTTTCCATTTGAAAGCTTATACGGGTTTGTTCAAATGTAAATTTTTAACTGTGTTGAAATAATTTTCTTTTTTGAAAATTTTCTATTTTATTAGGATGGTACAGAGTAATTTGGTTATTTCATTTAATTCATAGTGGCATCCCGAAAGGGGTGTTACAAAATTTGTTGGAAAATTGAGCAACAAATTTCTTGTCAAACTGCTTTTCTCCGTTCTCTTTCCTCTACTCTTTCTTCCTCACACTTTCAACTTCTCTTTGAAACTTCTTCTTCCTTTCCACTGTCAAGCTAAGTGTTTGCTTCTGTAACTATTACCAACATAACCTAACACAAATGTGTATGAAGGTATTTTTTTGTTGTTTCAATTTCATCTTATAAACCTTTCTTTGGTTTTCCAGGTGTTTCGAAACCTATTTTTGGCTGATCTAAAGGTAATAAATTTCGATTTTTTTGTTCTTCTTTTTTCATATGCATTGTTACCCGTGTTGTTGTTTGAAGGTGTTTTTTGTTGTTTCAGTTTCATTTTCATAAACCCTTTTTCAGTTTTTCAGGTGCTATAGACCTATTATTAGGTGAAGAAAATGTAATAAATTTCAAGTGTTTTTTAGTTTCTTCTTCATCTTGCATATGTATTGTTGTCTGTACTGTTGTTTGAATGTATTTTTTGTGTGTTTCTATTTCGTTTTGATAAATTTTTTTTTTGTTTGTTCAGGTTCTCAACTTTTCTCCAGAAGCTTCAACACCACTCACACACTCACCTACCACTCTACTACACTTCTTTTCTCCGTTCTCTCTCCTTTACTCTTTCTTTCTCACACTCTCAACTTCTCTTTGAAGCTTCTTCTTTTCCTCTATTCTTTCATGTTTTCTTCTTCTATTAAAAAGAAGATCGAAGATTTTTGAAGATCCAAAATGAAGTTTTCAAGTAGAAGGATGAAAAATCATTATTAAGAGGTTTTATTTTTAAAAGGTTTGAATTTGATTATTTTTCAATTTTTTGAGTTTGATTTTAATCATTTTTGTTTTGTGAGCCAACTCATCCTCCTGGTGGTGTTCCAATGGTGTTCCTCACATGTGGGTCTACAAGGTTAAACTTGAAGGATCTGTTGTTGGATCTGTACATTATTCATGGAAGTTTTTTTATATGGATTTTGTGTATATATAATTTGTTTGGTTTATATGACGACGTTATTGTTCAATAAATATTATACTTAGGATGCATATGAGGTTCTGAAGCAAGTTCTTGAAACTGAATACTTTGGATTTTTTGAAAAGATGAATGACTTGCTTAGTTAAGTTTCTTCAACACTAGATGAAGTTTCTTCAGTGAAACCTCTGGATGTTACAGTCTCTTCAAATCAGTAGCATGGAAAACATAAATTATTATTGAAGACCATTTAATAGCATGGGAAACATAAATTACTATTTAAGACGATTTAATGCAACGAGATGGTAAAATTTATTCAATAAAACCTCTGGATGTTTCGGTCTCTTCAAATCAGTAGCATGGGAATAAATGTTTGTAAGTATTATTTGTATTGCTCTAGATAATCATCATTGCACCACTAGTATAGATAGTTGAACTACTTCATTAATTTAAACTACTCAGAATAATTGTTCTGATGATTCAATTGATTGAGATTCAACTATTGAAGTAATTCATTAATCTCTCTTGATATTCGAATATGGTGCATGTTTGTATAAATATTTTTTCATTATTATTTGCATTGCTTAAGATAATCATCATTGCACTGGTCCACATATTTCAACTGCTCCATATATTGTTTCATCTCCAACATGCTTTCATGATTCAACTTATTCGGATTAAAAGATTCAAAAGATACATTTACTTCTCTCATCTACATTTCACACTTTCTTTGTTTGATCACCAAGAATTAGTTATTATAAATTTAATGTCAACATTGATAACAATACTTGCATTTATTTTTGTTTAAAATGTTAACATCAATCTTACATTATGTTTGCATTTTTGTTTTAGTTGATTATTCATGTGTGGATATTACTTTTGCGAGAGACCAAAGTTCTCAATATTTCCTATATTTTATTTTAACAACAATATGTACATATGCATTTCATTTCAATACAATATATAACTCATTGTACATTTTAAACAAAAACAAAATAAAATGTGTGTACCTATCAAGAATAAGTTATTATAAATTTAATGTCTACATTAATAACAATACCTGCATTTATTTTTCTATCAATAAATCTTACGTTCAATGAAACATTGCACAACTTCCAATGAAAATCTAAATTTATCACTGCTCAAGAAACCCTGCACAACTTCCAATGAAAATATTTTTAAATATATTTGCATAACGTCTAAATAATGAATACGAAATCTGAATAAACGTTTGTATAAATTTTTGTAATTATTATTTGCACGGCTCCAGATAATCATCAATGCACCACTGGTCTAGATAATTGAACTGCTCCATTAATTTGAACTGCTCGGAATAAACGTTCTGATGATTCAATTGATTGGGATTCAACTATTGAAGTAATTCATTAATCTCTCTTGATATCTGAATATGGTGCACGTTTGTATAAATATTTTTTCATTATTATTTGCACTACTTAAGATAATCATCATTGCACTGGTCCACATATTTCAACTGCTCCATTTATTGTTTCATCTCCAACACGCTTTCATGATTCAACTTATTCGGATTAAAATATTCAAAAGATTCATTTTCTTTTCTTCACATTTCACACTTCATTTACGTCTCTCATAGAGAACTTCTCTTCTTTGTTTGATTATCATTGCACTGTTTCAGATATTGTTTAATCTCTCTCACACGCTTTCATCATTTAACAATTTCAGATTCCAACACTTAAAAAAAGACCTGAAAATCTGAAAATGATATTCACAAAATACATTTTCAGAAACACTTGAAAACTTCATTTTTATATTTCATTTTCGAAAGTTTTTGTCCTAATCTATTTCCAAATTTGGTTGATTAATAATTATTTTTGTTATTTATTCCTAAATATTATTTAGTATTTAAATTCAAATTTATATTCAATATAAACATATTCCAAATAAAATATTTTTATAAATCAAGTAATTAATATATTTTTCCTAGATTAAAATTGTTTACATTTACCAATTCATCAATAAATATTTATTAAATGGTTTACATAAATAACTCGTAAATGGTTTCATATTCCAAAATTATAATTGTTTTGATTGCATTGCAAATAAACGTAATACAAGATAATGTGATAATGATGACTGCTCATGAAACAATGCAAATATCTTTGTATTACTAAATTACTAAATCTGAGCGTATTCCAATTCATGAAAACACAACTTTCAATAAAGACGTTTTGAAATTTATTGGACCATTAAAATGATTATTATGTTTGCATTTTTTTAAAGTTGATTATTCATGTGTGGACATTACTTTTGCATGAGACCAAAGTTCTCAATATTCCTATATTTTATTTTAACAACATGCATTTCATTTCAATACAATATATAACTCAATGTATGTGTATACCCATCAAGAATTAGTTATTATAAATTTAATGTCTACATTGATAACAATACTTGTATTTATTTTTGTTTAAAAATGCTAATATCAATCTTACATTATGTTTGCGTTTTTGTTTAAGTTGATTATTTATGTGTGGACATTACTTTTGCATGAGACCAAAGTTCTCAATATTCCTATATTTTCTTTTAACAATAATATGTACATATGCATTTCATTTTAGTATAATATGTAACTCAATTTACATTTGAAACAAAATTAAAATAAAATGTGTGTACCCATCAAGAATTAATTATTATAAATTTAATGTCTACATTGATAACAATACCTTCATTTATTTTTGTTTAAAAATGTTAACTTCAATCTTAAATTATGTTTGCATTTTTGTTTAAGTTGATTATTTATGTGTGGACATTACTTTTGCACGAGACCAAAGTTCTCAATTTTCCTATATTTTATTTTAACAACAATATGTAGATATGCATTTCATTTCAATATAATATATAACTTAATGTACATATGCACGGAACAAAAATTCACAAGACACCTAATTACTGTACCTTGCCGTCAAAACCACACCCTTAAATTTTATTCTCAAATGTAATCATTTCAATATTTCAATATAAATTAAGTATAACTATAAACTATATATTGTGTAACTATAGATTATATCAATATGTAATGAACATAATTAATGGTCTTAAATAATTAGATAATGAAGCAGATTGTCACAATTAGCTAAATTCTAAATGATATATTTACAAATCCACATAAATTATATCAATAATAACAATTGCAAGGCCCAGTTTTTCTATCCTAATGTTTTAAGGGTTGCCCCAGTCTATTGGGCCTAAGGGCTAGCCCAAAAGAGAAATCCAGACCTAATCTGCCCTAACCCTAACCATTCTGCTCACTTTCGCAAAACAAACCCACTTCCTTAAAGTTGCTACCGTCTTCCTCTGCTAGGGTTTGGACCTTCACCGCCTTCGAGCTAGTTCAGTCTCGTCCTCTGAGCCATGTAAGTTACTCCTTAGCTAATATTAATCTTCCTCCAGCTACGATTTTATAATCCCAGTTAGGGTTTCGTGATAACCTTGTCCTTGTTTTGTTCCACTGTTTGTTTTCAGTTTTTGGGTCTGTCCGCAAAACTGTGGTGCTCATTGTTGCATATCAAAGTTCCTGCTAGCTTTTCCAGGTAAGGGAAGCTAGGGCTTGTGTATTTACTTCGATTGTTTGGGTTTTCCTTGTCACTGTTCTGTGATTTATGCCTGGTGTGTTGTGATTGAACTGTGAAATACTTGGTTTGTTGGTTGGGTGCGAATGTGTGGCTGTTGCAGGGAGAACAATGGTGAGACCTGTTACTCTCGTCCAAGCGAGACTGACTCACCAAGGCGAGACATGCAGAAACAGGCCAAGGTTACCCTCGAACTCTCGCTCAGGCGGAGAGCTATTGTTTTGAGCGAGGCACTATCTTGGTCAAGCGAGAGACGCTCGCCTAAGTGAGAACGCGTGGAAGCCATGGTGTGTTGCTGCATTCTTAGCCCAGGCGAATAACCTCACCTTTGGGCGAGGGGTGGTCTCGCTCAGGCGAGGAAGGCTCGCCTCAACGAGCATGCGAAAAACCTCCCAGGGCCTCTGTCGTGATATCGCCTAAGCGAGGGCTGCAGCTTGAGCGAGGGAACTCCTCTTGCCTGAACGAGGGCGTCTAGCTTGAACCAGATACGCTGCAGGCCACGATGTTCTGCTCACATGGTTGTGATTGGGTGTTTGTTTGGTTGGTTCGTTTCATTTAAAGTATGATACGTGTGATTATGCATGAAAAAACTGTGGCTATGAATTTGGATTGATGAGTTAGTGTGATCTTAAAAAGTAAAACAAACGAGATGGTTGGTGATTTAAGTGGCATGGCATTGGAATGAAATACAATACTATGTTCATGAATTGAGAATGATGAGTTGGTGTGGATTCAATATGGAAAATAAATGAGGATTGGTTATAAAGGTTGGCATGTGATTTATGTGCATGATAAATATGACTTAATTGATTGAGTATGTTTGGCATGTGGTCAGTACGTAATTCCTTGAAATCTCTAGGTGTGATTTAAGGGTCGTGCTTCAATGGTTGGGACGTAATTCCATGACCCTTGTTAGTGGGTGTTCATGGTGGTGCCCCATCTATATAATTTGGTAAGGATTCAAGGTAAGGTTGCATCCTAACACTCTAAGGAGTCAATTAGTCTCACTTAGAGCGGACTGACTTTTGTGGTGAGAGTAGCAAGAGGCTTGAAACTCATTAAAGGCTAACCTTGTGTGTGGGGGATTGAAACATTGTAACACTTGTAACACTTAGCTCGGGGGTGAGCAGGGTAATCCACCACAAGTGCAAGCATCCGCTGAATCCGACTAGATTATATGTAATCCGGATAAGTCAAGTCTGAGTCTAGTGCATTGTTTGAGAAGTCATAACA
>Ga0209389_1002659_pt1 | contig 13865 bp, 10 predicted proteins | sample CowpearedBW_FD_187526 | JGI IMG/M metagenome (GOLD analysis project Ga0209389, IMG submission 187526) | Root nodule microbial communities of legume samples collected from California, USA - Cow pea red BW (SPAdes) (version 2) | ecosystem: Host-associated > Plants > Roots > Nodule | place: USA...
GTGGTGAAAGGAGATAACGGTGTGGAGGGGATGGGAAAGGAGATAACGGGTTTTGTTTCGTGTCTGTGTGCATAGCAAATGTGGGTGGGGGTTCGTAATTGTAGATTCAGGGTTTGGGAGATTTTGAAAATTAAAAGGAGAAAGGGGTTTGGGGAAAGGGTTTTTCTGATGAAGTGAAAGGGGTTTGGGGTTTGAACATTAAAAGGAGAAAGGGTTTTTCCGTTGAAGTGAAAGGGGTTTGGGTTTGAACATTAAAAGGAGAAAGGGGGTTTTGATTTTTCACGATGGAGGAGAGCAGAGCGGGTTTTGTTTCGTGTGTGTGCGGGTTGGGTTTTGTGAAACGTGGTTGGGGAGGTAATTGAAGGTTCAGAGTAAAGAGATTTTTGAAAACTAAAAATGAAAAGAGGGGTTTGGGGAAAGCGTTGTGTGATGAAGGGTGAGTTTCAAACACGCACGCATCAAAACATTCAGCTTCAGTATTGTGATTTCAAATTTTAATTAAATTATAAAAAATTTGAAAATTAAATATGTCAGACCACATCAAGTTGGTAAGAGAAGTGGTAAAAAAATGAGTCATTTGATCATTACTCATCTAGTTATATCTATTTATACTTTATTTTTTTTTATTATTATTATTTTATATTACTTTATTTTATTTTAGTTATTTTATTTATTTTATATGATTTTGTTTCATTTTCGTTTAAGTTTATGTTATTTTATTTTATCTTATTTTATTTCATTTCAGTCTATAGTAATTTTTTATATTTTATTTTATTTTATATTATTCTATTTTTAATTTTACTTTTATTTGATTTTTAAAAGAAAAGTGAACGAAAAAAAAACCAAGTGGAACGGATGATTGGGATGATTGAAACGAGATGCACAGAAAGATTCATGTTCCTGCACACTACCTATTCTCTTTTGGTGACAATCTCCACCTTTTCCTCATTTGGTGACTCCCTCCCATGCACCAGTTACTGAGTTAGGCAGTGGTGTACAAAATAGAAAAAACTGGCATTTTGGGTGATTGAAAAGAAATAGATTTTTTTCCAAAAATGGGTGCCTTTGATCCGTTTATTACAAAAATCAGTTAATTTACTAATTAATTATATGGTAGAGTTAATTTCTTAATGATTTGACTAGTTTTTTTACAAAATTAGATTATTTTGATTTATTTATTATAAAGATGGATCAGTCTACTATCACAGATTTGATTTGATTAATGATATGATCTTTTTCTATCTTTTTTTAAACTTTTATAATAATTTCTAAAGTTATATATATATATATATATATATATATATATATATATATATATATTTAAAATATCAAAATTTTTATAAAATTTTATTTAAAATAATTTTAATCAAATTTTATTATTGTAAATTTTATAATAAAATGTAATAATAAAATCTAAAATATTAAGTTTTAAAATATCAAAATTTTAATAATTTTTTTACAATATTTTTAATCAAATTTTATAATAAAATGTAATAATAAAATTTAAAATACAAAGTTTTAAAATATCAAAATTTTAATAAAATTTTATTTAAAATATTTTTAATCAAATTATTAAAAATTTATTTTTTTAAAAATATATAAAATTTTAGAAATTATATAAAAGTTAAAAATAAATAGAAAAAAGTCAAATTATCGTTAAACTGATTTTGTTATGTAATTAATTAATAAACTGACCTATTTTTATAATAAAAAAGGAAAAATGACCTTTTTTGTAAAAAAAAAAAAGCAAAGAAATAAGGTGGCAGAAAACAATGGGAGGAACTAACCACCCCTTCCCATTTACGTAACCTAATGTTGAGGTATCAAGGACCTTCAGTTTTGAATCCTGAGGGATCCCTTGGTTAATATTCATGAGCTTTCTCAAAGGCCCCCGTAATTCTGTCACTCAGTGTTTGATCACATAAATCTTGTATGAAATGGTTGATGCCGCATGGTTGTTCGCCTACTGTTACTACTTCCCATTCTTCCATCATCATGCCTTCATGATTAACCACGTTGAGACCGACGCACACTACCCATACCCGAACCACATTTTTCTTCCTCCCGCTAAACCGGTAGACGCTAACTTTCCTCATAATCCTACAACTCAGACCCACATTTTTCATCTATCATCATTCTCCATAACCAACAAATACCATCACATAAAAACAACAGCTCCCTCTAGATTCTCTCCCCATTCACGCGCACACAAGCACTCATCCTTTCGCATTTCCAACTACACATTGTCGCCACCCATTCCCTCACCATCTTCCTCACCTCCCTTTTTCATCCATCTTTCATCTTCTTTCATTTTCTTCACCAAATAGAGGACTCGCTCACGCTTATCGCCTTATCACTCACATCTTCCACTTGCACAATAGAAAACAGAATACCAAAACAGTTTCCATCACTCCCAAGACTATTCCATCATCCAAGTAACAGAGAACAACCATCACCCAATCGAACAGATAAAGGGAAGAAAAATTCGTCGGCCGCATTGCCGGAGGCGTGTCAAAGTTCGATTGGAGAAGAGCGATTCCGGTTGAGGGCGCGACAGTAGGGCTCAGCGGCGTGGCTCCCAGACCTGGTGTGGCCGGCGCAAGAAGAAGAATGAGGGAGTTGGAGCGCCGTGGATGACGACGACGCTTCTGGTAGCAATGAGTGGAAGGAGTGTCTCGTGTTTGTGAGTAAAAATGAGATCAAAGGAGCACTCGGACGCGAAAGGGAATGAAAGAGAAACAGTGACGTTAACGCTGGCAGCTCCTTCGGCGGTGATCGGCGTCGGCAACATTGGCCCTGGCCAGCCATGAGTGGGTGAGGATTGGTGTTGCTCACGCAGAGGAAGAAGAAACCCTTAAGGGATTTTTATGTTTTGATAGTTATTTTGGGGTTGGGCTTAAATTGGGTTATTTTGCTTTCCGTACCCCACTTTTAATATTCTCAACCTCTTGTCTATTGGGTCTTGGGTCTTGGGTCTAGCCTTGTTTTGTTTCCTACGCGCATCCCCATTTTAATATTTACACCTTCATCATTTGTATGTTTGTTTGTGTTTTCTTTTCCTATTCCTATTTACTCGTTACACCCGTATTATTTAAGTCCTGCACCCCTTTTGCCATTGGTTCTCGTCTACTTACTGTACCCTGCTTTTCACAATTCGCAGCCTCAATCTATTTTAATTTTATTTTCAGCCTTTACTCCTTGCATGCACCCTTCCATGCATCTTATCCCATTTTTCACCTTTGTTTTTTTATTAAACCCCATCTTTTTTACACACATGTTATTTTTTTAAAAAAGTTAAAAATATTTGAAAATTATAAAAAATTACCAAAATAGAAAAATTTTACAAAAATGAAAATTGTTTTCTTTTAGTGTTTATTCAGCCTTTACGTCGTGTGATACTAATTTTCAAATAATTTAAAAATATCAAAAAAGATATAAAATTTCAAAAATTAAAAACATCAACACTTTCTAACAAACAATTTCTCTAAGAACTACGTGAATCTTGATTTTCACTACGCGTAACGGACTTCCGGACCTAAAATCTAGTTCTTGTATAGCATGTCTTATTTTACTGTTTTCCATACTTTTTCTATAATAAACTATGGTGACAACTTCAAAATCTCTTTTTAAGCTCGTCTCTTTTTTGTTCGTCGTCTAGTCGAGATTTTGGTTGTAATAGATGGCAACTCCACTAGAGATTCAAGCCATCCTTTTTTCATGAGTTGCTCTACTTGCTTTTGTATTTCTTTAGTCTCTTGTGGATTGCTCCTATAGGTTGGCATGTTATGAAGGATGTCCTTGGAATGAGATCCATATTATGTTCAATACATCTTTTAGGAGGTAAACCTTGAGGAATGTCTTTGGGAAATACATCTGCATTTTCCTTGAGAATGTGCTCCACACCTAAAGATAAAGAAACTTTTACAGAAGACAAATAAATATTGTTAGGCATAAGCATATATAGGGGGTGTTTTTGTCATTAACACTCTTTTTACCTCTTTTTCTCTCAAAAAAGGACTTTTACCACTATTTGATTTTTCAACTTTACTCCCCTTTTCTTGCCTTTTTTGGGTTTTCTCTCCCACTCTTATTTTCTCTCTTTCTTCTTCTCTCTCTTTCTTTTTCTCTCTCTTTCTTCTTTTCTCTCTCGCTCTCTCTTTACCCTCATTTTTATTTGGTCCTCACAAACCTCTATAGTTGATAAAGGTGTTACGGGCACCTTTTGCCCTTTAAGCAAGAAAAAATACTTGTTGGATAGACCATAATGTCACCTTTCTATCATATTGTCAAGGCCTTCCTAATAACAATTGACTTGTTTCCATAGGAACCACATCACATACCACTTAATCTACATACTTACCTATAGAAAAAGTAATATCCACCTGCTTATCCAGCACCAACTCTCCATCCTCACTTAGCCATTGCAAAAGCATAAAGACTAGGGTGTATAGATGTCTCCCAAACCAAGCTTTTCCACCAGCCTTTTACTTGCTACATTGGTACAACTCTTTCCATCAATGATGATTGAGCTCACCTTTTCCATAATTTAACATCTAAAATAGATAATATTTCTTCTTTGTGTCTCATCCTCCTCCTTGTTCATATTACCCAACAACCTCCTAACCATTAAAAGATCTCCCTCCAAAAGTGGTACTTCGCATTAGGGGTGGCAATGTCGGTTGGCCCGGCCCGTTTAGGCATGCCCCGCACTTAGCCACACATGGATAGACTCAACATAACGTTGGAAACTTATAATCTAAATCTCATATTGAGTCTAAGTCTTACAAGTAGAAATGAAAAAGTTGGACAACTTAGGTCTATAAACTCATTATCTTAAAATTTTATATTGAAGGTGGTGTTAATCAACTCTTATATGGATTGAACTCAGATCTGCTTGATGTTACCCCTGAATATAGTCATTGTATTGAAAGTCTTCTTAACAAAGAGTTTAAGTAATTGTGGGGTACTCAATTTCAAGTGAGTAAATAAAATTTCGTATTAAATATTATAGATACATATAAAATTTTGTGGAAAGTCGGAATGGCGAAACTTGGACAAAAACTTTAAGAGTGTCAAATTAGATTTTTTATATATAAATTATTTTTTCTAATTAAATAAAAAAATTCATTTTCTTTGTTTCAATCATTTTCATAAAGTGATTCTTGTATGCATTTTTCAATTTATAATCTTTCTAATTCATTAAATTAACATTATAAGGATATTCTAATTTTTAATCCAATTCAAAGTTATTCAACTAATTCATTATGTGCAACGAAATTCGTAGTTCAACCCAAGATACATCCATAAAATCTTACAAAATTTACCATATGTAATGGAAAACACAAAATTTCTAAATTTCATAATCTATGATATACTAATTTCAGGACAAATATAATTAGGGTTAGTGCCAATTTTAGAAAAGAATCCTTACCATCATAATTAGGCAAACTAATTCAGAAAAAAAAAACTTAATTTAAGAAAATCATCGTAATATGAGAATCATAAACACATAAATTATAATAAGATACTAATCTCGATTCATGAGAGATATTGTGCATTTTTCAATCTTTTGTTTCCTAATCTATCTCTTTATATTTCTTTCTATTCTCATTATTTTTTGATGATTTACTGTAAAAGAACCTCATCACTAGTGATAAAATTTATTACCTTTCATTAACCAATGTCCATCAAATTGATTTTTATTTTACTTTTTATACAATAAATATATATAAATTTTAATATATAAATAAGATAGATGATAAAATAAAATATTTTATTAAATTTAATATAAATAAAATAATAATCTATAAATATAATTTTAAAATATATATAACATATATAAAAAATAGAATTAAAATTTTTTTGGGGAGCCATGGCTCCCCTTGTCACAACAATGGTCCGCCATTGAAAAGTCGTATGTGTGGCTATGAATGAGATTTTTTCTATCTTTCAAGATCCACCCAACAATATAGTGCCAGAGCCAAAATAAGTGATTTTAGTTCTTATACAAGTTCTAAAAAGACATATTCCACCTTTTATACTCATGTCATGATGATCCAATCTATGTAATCAACTTAACATGTTGGTTAATTGTATTATCAATGTGGAAAGGATTCATTCTTGAAAAATATATTTTTGAAAATCCAAGTGAGTTTAAATTACTTTAAGGTTGTGCGTTGAAGATGGTGATAATCCATGTGAATTGAGCTTAGATTTCATTGTTGTTATACCTCCCTAATGAATCTTCCCCTAAAAAAACCTATCACAAAACTCTTATTGTTGGTTTTTAGGTTTTTAATGTTTAGAAAATATATTTTAAATGGGTAAAAAATGTATAATATTCCACATTATTTCATACATAAAGCAAATGTAACAAACGTTTAGTAATATCTCAATCTAACTCTCTAAGTCTAAACAATAGCCTAATTTTTTTTTCTTCATCCACTAAATAATATCTAATAATTAAAACATAAAACACTCCTAAAATCTAATTCAAATTATATATATCTAGACATATATTTAACTCTAATTAACACCTTTGGTCTCTTAAATTTCCATACATTTTGCGTTCCTAGAAAGTTGAGATATTAGAAAGGGTCTAAATGACAAAAGCAATGGTAGGGAGCATGAAGTGATCCCAAGAGTAGAACTTGGTAACATCTAGATTAGAGTTGTTCCTTCAATTTCCGGGTAAGAGTATAAACTAAGGAAAGAAAATTGGGAATGCCGTATGAAGTCTGAGAAGCAGCACTATGAAGACCTGGTCAACAACCTCACTGCATACATAGTACAAATTCAATGATGTAACAGGGCATAACCAACCTTTTCAAAATTTCATTGTCATGTCTACAACAAAACAAATAAATACAGTGCCATGCTGAAACTAAAGTTGACTGGTAAACAAACAACCAGTGAAGAAAGATTAACACACGACCCAAAAGTCATAAACCAATGAAGAAAGAGTCACACATGATCAGAAAATTTAAGCCCAAATTTGCATTATTACTCGATACAACAACAATGGGTTCTATCCAAAGGAACAACATTTAACAGTATATGTGGCTAGGTATAGTTGAAAAATCTATCACCCTTCATGTAGTGAGATTGTATCAATGAAGATCTCAGATAATACTCAATTCAGGGTACTTCTCACTAGGACTACTCTGGTTGCCTGCTATGTAAGTAACTTTATCACTGTGTGATACCTGAAATAGAGAAAAATCATGATGTGCCTCAGTAAATTGTAAAATAAATATTTTAGAGATTGAATGGATAACCTTTATAGGAAAAATGAAAGAAAGGAAGAAGAAGAGACCTTATCCACCAATATGTATCATGGGCCTATTTGCAGTCTTTGCTATATCAAACATGCCAGCATGTGAAGCTTTCTTCTTCTTCACCTAGAACAAAGGAAAGATAACATTAAGAAATAGGATAGTACAAGACCACTCATAATATTGCTTACCTAAAGTTGGACACACAATTTCAAGTAGTCTATGATCCACTATTGACTATGTTGTTCAAAAGCAATCAAAGAGCTTACTAGGACAAGAGCAAACAGATGGAAAATCATAGGAAAGAAGTGAGTCAGTAACATATTATTCAATGGAAATGCTCACGTTAGTCTAGAGGTTGAAGGTGATAAGTTATGATGCACTGATACCTCAATCTGTGTCATGTATTCATGTTTGACACGTATCAATATCTGATACTTTACCGATATTTATCAATAAAGTATCTAATCTATAAACTTGTAATACTTTTTGTGATAAAAATAATTTATAACTTTTTATTTTGACAGTTTTTAAGATATTTGATTTTAATTTGAATTCACACAATAACAATATATATTTATCATGTTTTAAGGTTTTTGTAAAATTTTTCAATATGCATATATAACGTATCATACCTTATTGTTTTCAAAATAAGTGTATTGATATATCCGATACGTACCATATCCGATACACGCATCATATCCATGCATCATTATAAGAATAGTTACATTATAAGGGTCTACCGATTGCCAAATGAGGCTAAACTTCACCTAACTCTATCACCCCCACCCACTTTTTTCTCCATATATACATAATCTCTAACTAACTCCTTTTCAGTTAGGTTGTGGGGTGTGTTGTCCCTTCTTGCTATGCTCCTCTTATTCCTAAAGTATATCTTTTTTAATAAAGGTTCACTACCATGTTAAATTAAAATAGCAGTGAGTGAAATTCTATTGCAGCAGCATCATTATATTAAAAGGATGATAAATCCTGGTAAAGAAATAAAAACATTATAAATCATTACAACACAATTGAGATTTAGCAATAATAATCAGAAGAAGTGCATACCGCTGCTCCTATTATCTCCCTAAGTTCATGATCCTCTGCACCACATCTCAAAGGATCTCTTAAACTAACCTGAAACACGATCCATATAAGAAAATCACAAAAATCTTTTAATGAAGCTCTCATTAAAGATGCTATATGTATGCCATGACACGTTTTATTGTCCCGACTGATGTCAACATCCATACATACATCAAGCACCTTTAACTTGAACATAAATGGTAGAGATAACATCCATAATGACCGGCATGTCTTGAATAGGGAAAATATTTATCAGTTTCATTGATAAGAAAATTTTCAGAAATGATTAAGAATTCAAAATAATGATGAAAGTATATTAGTGCGCCTAAAAAATCAATTACAAGTAATCAAATAAATAGAATATCAAATGAAATAGCATGTGCAATGGAAAGAAGGGGCAAGACAGTGCATGTTCAATCCAAAATATTGTATGAGGTAGAGCCATATTTTAATGTTCGCAAAGACCATGTCCTAATGTGTATCAAATCTTCCATTTACAGACAAATATCAAGATTCACTACAGGAATCCACTTTCTGCAGGGAACTTCAATCTTTGTAAACAAATATTTGAAGTTATGTTTTTCTATTATGAGTTGGCAGATAGTTTCCCTTTTCCCCATTATCGAGTATGTACCATATCAAGAATTCAGAACTGACAGTAGACATCACAGTTTCAAAGTACTAATCCAAAAGTAAACAACTCCCAGAACCATACTCAGCCATTGAAACAGCTAACTGCAAGAAATCAGTCACACTCCTTAAAAAACAAGACTGCTAAAAGTTTGCATAGAAAGTCTTGATTTTACTTGCCAAAAAATTTATAGGCCTTAAATACCAATTTCTTAATCCCGAGTCCTTCACCCTCATCACCAAACTATCCAATTCATTTACCGGTACATTTAGAAGGCCTGCAATTAATATGATCTACGATGCCCTGATACTCAAAATGGAAACATCAAGGTGTTTGTTCCCATGTCAAATACTGATACTTCTCCATTCATATCAATTTTTTAAATTAAATTGCGATCATCATAATCATGAATTAATGAGAAATTACCCCCACTCTCTCTTTCTTCACCGATATTATGCATCTATAATGTTTTGCTAAGAATCCAAAACATAGCATATCCTAAATTTCAAAAAGATCATCGTATTCCTGTAGTTGTACGTACTCATGTCGTACTAAGCATCCAGACTTCATATACTATCATCAAGTTTAGCGTTACAGATTCACCAAAAACATTAAGTATTCAAATAGAAGTGACATCACAGATTTTAGCCCAATTACCATCACCAGGTTTAGGGGACAAGCATAGTACACTGAGCTTTGATGATTTGAATATAACTTACCTCCGAAGGACCAAATAAACAGACTTTGAAGTTTCCATCAGCAAGTAGCCGCAATCTATTGCAACCAGCACAGAAATGCTCAGTCATTGATGTGATAAACGAAACTCTACCTTCATGCCCATCTATTGTGAAATTTTTGGCCGTATCTGTAGGGTGATCCTGATCTCTTTTTAAGCTTGGAAACTGTTTCATCTGTTTGGTAATGATGGTTATAAAGGGTCTCTATCTGCTATAAGAGAACAACAAAATGTAGTATAAAAGTTAGGCCTCCAGTCTGAATTCTACCTTACCACTGTATCCAACATTTCTGAGTAGGGTACAAGTTTCTTGACATTCCAAACATTCCCATCAAAAGGCATGAACTCTATAAAGCGAATATCAATTGGCTTGTCCCGGGTCAGCTCAACAAAATCACAGATCTCATCATCATTGAATCCTCGCATTACAACACAATTGACCTGAAATGCAGAGAAACATCAAAGATACCTTAAAATTCATCCATCAGTGACATGAAATTTACCTGAGGTTATGCACCCTTGTTGAAAAATTCATTTGATTAACTTAATGAATTTGAGCAAAAGGGTAGCTGCTCATGGGAAGGTGATCAATGAGAAACACTAGCAAAAAGTAATGATATGTAACCAAGAAATACCTTAACTGGATTAAATCCAAGGTCTATGGCAGCATTAATTGAATTCATAACTTTTTCATGCCCTCTGCGTCTGGTCATAAACTCAAACTTTGCAGGTACCAAAGTGTCTACACTAATGTTGAGGGAAGTAAGCCCACAATCTTTCAGCCTTGGAAGTTTTCTCGTTAAAGCAATACCATTGGTAGTCATGGACAATGTTCTCAGTCCCTTCAAGTTTGATAATTCCAAACATATGTCTTCAATATCCTTTCTAACAGTTGGTTCCCCACCCGTCAAACGTATTTTAGTTACCCCGGAGCTTACAAACAGATTTGCCAATCGTAGAATCTCAGTTTTTGTCAAAATTTGAGGGCTAGGAGTGAGTTCCACACCTTCTGCTGGCATACAATACTGACACCTTAAATTGCACCTCTCTGTTACAGATATTCTCAAGTATGTGTGAAGCCTTCCAAATGAATCTACCAACATATCAGAGACGGAATTATCCTTTGGCAGATCTTCAGACACCGAAGCACAAGATGTAGTGGCCAAAGCTCTTGTGGCACATTCATTCAAGTGTCCACCGAACAAACCTTGACGAATACTATTGGCAGCACAGAACGAACTCACATCACATTTCAACTGCTTCAAGAAAATTAGTGTCACATGCCAGCCACATTTTCATAAACAAAATTTGAACACATATAAACTCCACCAAAACCCCAGATTAATAAATTCTTAAACAACAAAAAATAATCATCTGGGTATCAATATTTAATCCTTCAAGTACGCATACGGTAAAAACTTAATTTATATTAAAATGGAACAACTAAGTGATTGATTTTTGCATTTTCTAGGTTGGTAGAACCAGAGGAGGAGTACAAGTTTATTACTGAATTTGCACATATATTAGTACCACCACACCCCAGATTAACACACAAAGCATGAATCTAGCACAGGCTAACCAGTACTCTTAGGACAAGAAATAAAATAACAGTTCTCATCTGCATGTAAATGGGTATCACTATAACTTATCATTGAAGTGAGCATTCGATAAAAAAAGAAACTGAATTGAAGTACAATGAGGGGGTTTTCCATGATCCTGATAGAACAGGGAAATTATAAGTTTATACCCGAAATTTGACATGGCATGAACGATTCAGTTAACTTCATAGATGTGTTCCAAAACGTCAATTTTCAATCCATTACAACCAACTTGATTGACCAGTTACATCACCAAAAGAATAAGCTAAACAAACCGAGAGAGAGAGAGGGGTCTCACCGGAAAGGAATTTGATAGGTTAAACCCAATTGGGTAGTGAAAGAATTTTGATAAGTGTCGCCTCATGGTTGACGCTGAAACAATGAATTTGGACAAAATATTGAGTTGGGGTTGGAAAAGTTTTTCTCTTTTTTAATAATTTTTGTCTGGGACACCAGAGACTCATAACATATGTATCTATATATACAAGGTAAGAGGAAGTTCTGAGATGTTGTCGTGTTTGTTCTGAAGGGTAAGGTGACAGACACTGTGGCAAAGAGACCCGAAAGTGCAAAGTGCCGACTCCATTGTAATATATTATATTCTATCCACACTATTAAAAAATTATTTTTCTTAAGGGCCATATGACCCCAAACATTTTTTTTTCCTAAGGGATTAGTTGGTTCCAGTTTTAGATATCCACCACAGATTATCTTTTCGAGATTTTTTAAGATGTGGAAGTATATGGTAGTTTTCAACTAAGGATGTAATTGTTGATTTAATTGGATTTTGAAACTTAATTATTTGAATTAGTTTTTCAATTAACTATTATCATAGAAAATTAATTATGAATTGATTTTCATTTAACTATTGTCATAAAATATTAATTGTGTAATTATGTAAATTTATTGAAAGGTTGTTGTAAATAGAGGTTAGAATGTATTCACAATCCTAAATCAATCCAACTTATCGCAAATTCGAATCGAACTCACCAACTATAGAGAAATTTTAATTTTACATTTAAATTTAGAATTATAAATATATTTAATCTAAAAAATTAAATTTATTTTAATTATAATATAATAAATATATAAAATAAATTAAAAAATATTTTTTAAGTAAGTCAATCCATTTAATTGTTGGGTTAAATCAAGTTACAAAATTTTTAATTTATCAAAAAATAAGAATTGAGTTAACTTATTTCTGACTCAACTTGTTGTGACTTATCCCATTCACTCTTTACAAGTGCTTAAATTGAATTGTGAATTGAAAAATTATTTATAAAAAGGTATTTGAATTTAGTGAACTTGTAGGGGAGAAAAAAAAATCTGAAATAACGATTGCAAATTAAGGAAAATATATGAATTATAATGGTGATCGAAGCTTTAATCATATCTCCCCACGATGGGAAAGTTAATCGCATCCACTGGCTTTGATAAAGGTAAACTTAACGGATGAGAATTTTTGTTATTTTATTTTGTTTGGTATATTATAAAAAAATCCGTAATTTTGGTTATTAAATATTTTTGTCATAATTTTAATAGTTTAATTTTTCATTATATATAACCTTAGTTCCAAATCTTTGTTTTAATTTTATATTATAATTTTGTTTAATTTTTAACTTTAAAAATTACTAAATCACTATCAATGTACATTTATTTAACAAGTCTTTGTGCTACTATTTCAATTTTTCAAATACAATATGTTTTTTTTTAATTTTATTATCTTATATTTTACAAATTTCGTATATAGAACTTGTTAGACCGATGAAAATAATATGTCTTGGTCTTGAGAAGTCTCACATCGCCTAATATAAATTAGGGAGTGGGTGTTAGTGGTTATACAATGGGCTTTAAGTCCATGATGTTCTTTGTCTTAGTTAAAGACATTTTAAGTTTGTATTTGACTTTTCTTATACTCTTGTAGTAAAATGTTGTGAGGTTTTGTTAAATTCTTGTTTTGGAGAGTGTGTGTGTGTACTTGGAATCAAAAGGCATAAGAGAGTAGTCTATGTGTTGTACAAATTTTCACATAGTGTTATTCTCTAGTTGTCATTAGACAATGGTTGTGTTTTTTCTCCGATTTTAGGTTTCCATGTTATATTTGTGTATAATATTTTTTTTATCTTATTTCTCTATTAGTAAAGTGATTCTCATGGATAAATACAGTAATATTCTTAATTGATAATGCATTTTTCCCAACAAGTGGTATCATGGCTATGGTTTGGTAGAATTTTTTCTTAGTATGCTTTGTGGTTGCAGCTTAGATCCATATTCCACATCAGAAAAAATTAATTCCTTATTGTTGGAGAATCATTCTTATTTGTTGAAGTTGTTGTAAGGCCCAATTTTTCCTGCCCTAGCATTTTAAGGGTTGCCTTGCGTCTGTTGGGCCTGAGGGTTGGCCCAAAGGTTAAAAACCATTCCTAGTTGCCCTAATCTGCACTTTTCACTCTTGCAGAAGAATCAGTCATCACCTTTGCGCCTCTCGTACAGAACGCTCCGCTAGGGTTTACTCTGAACCTTCTTCGAGCCAACTCAAA
>Ga0209389_1002662_pt1 | contig 13863 bp, 5 predicted proteins | sample CowpearedBW_FD_187526 | JGI IMG/M metagenome (GOLD analysis project Ga0209389, IMG submission 187526) | Root nodule microbial communities of legume samples collected from California, USA - Cow pea red BW (SPAdes) (version 2) | ecosystem: Host-associated > Plants > Roots > Nodule | place: USA...
TTTTTTTTTTTTTGTCAAAAATTGCTGCGTAATAAGCCATTATAGTTTCCTTACCAGCTTTTTACAGTGCTACAATGGTTCAAGTATGGTTTATACGGCATTAGAGTGCTTATCAACGAGTTTGAAGATCATAATATAAGAAAGAAAACCAACACATAAAATAGATATAATTTTTAAATTTTCTCACCGTTAAGAATTGGACATGAGTTCAATTTACACATAAGAGATTGATTCCACTATTAACTTAAAACCTCCGGATAATCAGTTTATGGGCTTTGATCCTTATACGATGTTCATCTTTCTCTTTCTTAATCAACGTAGGATTTAAACTCACACTTAAATTTTCAACATTTATATACTATGAAATTGTTTTATTTATAATTTATGTAAAACTTTCAACACAATTTTTTTTTCAATACGAGATTTAGATTCACAAATATGAACATCGAATCTCTTCAACATTTCTCTTAACCCAAAACTTCTCCTTGTGATCCTCTTTAGTGTTGATATGCTTTGTGATGGAAAAGGTGGTGACAACTTTAAAATTCCTTGGAAATAAAAAACATTATCAATAATAAAAAGGAGGGTGTAATACAGCATAATTACAAGTGCCATAAGAGGGATAAGGTGTTGGTGTGCAAATGGGAGATAGGACAACGAATATACATTGTAATTTGAGGTATGAAAAGGTCTTTTAGTGACACAAGCAATATATTTCCTTGTGATCTACCTATCTGCTAAAGTTTTAATTAAAGCATTAACTTTTCATAATTGGGTGGTTAAAGATTCAGTGGCCTAATTAGCATTTAGATTAAATCATAGGATTTGTTGTTGATGTTCTTCTTTTTCTTCTTATTGCCATCTTAACTCTGTTGTAAACATCAGACAGAAACACGTGCATGTGTTAGTGGATTGGCACTTGGACAAAAGAGTAAATACAAAAAAAATAAAAAAGAATCTTATGAGGGAATGAAAGAAAGTGAGATAATTTAAATTCGAAAAAAGTTAACCTATAACAAGAAGCTATGAAGTAAATCCTTAAACTTACAACAAAAGGATAACTTTGATAGTACTAATTAATTAGGATATATATTTTGAGTCAGTTAATTCTATCATAAGTTATTTTTGAAATAACTATAGCACTCTTAATAGGAAAAAGAGTAAAATTTATTAGAACATACAATTGAGTGATATGATACATGTGGTGAGTTTCTAAGTACAATGAGGAAGGAAGTAAGTACAAACAATTCAATCATAGATCAAAATAAAAATCAATAAAAGATTATTAGTCAATCACATAGAAGCAATCCAGTTATACGTGCAGAAATTCATAAACAATAAACAACACATGATCAAGGCTAGTTTTCCTTACATGACAAAACGACTTGATACACTCAAACAACTCTAAGAAATCCAAATTATGTCCAATCACACGGGATATTCTATCTACGTACAGAAACATTATAAGAACGATCAAGACCTGCTCTCATGATCATTGACCAACAAAGACTCATAAAAAATTAAAAAAAAAACATATGTAAGCGAAAAAAAAAATGCTCACATCATGCAACACAAACACAAGGAAGACTAAAAAAATGGTTGAAATTCAACTTACGTGAATAGAGAAACTAATAGATCCAAATTGAATAGTTCATTGTGAGGATCATCCCTATGATCTTAAATCTTAAATCAGATGAACAAAGATGAAGAATCCTTAGAGAAAAGTAAGACAACTCTAAAAATACATTAAATTTAAGATAGTGATATATTAATTAATGACCCACACTAAGTCATGTCAGGAAGTAAAAGATAATAGTTAACAAAATGGAAGTCATAGTATCATTTTTCTTAAAATAATAACATTTGTTTATAACAAAACTATTTAATATTAAAATAATATTTTACTATTTTTAAACTATTATTACTTCTATAATGCCATTTTTTAAAAAATTTTACATAAATATTAACCAAAATTTACTAATATATATATATATATATATATAATATAATATAATATGTATGCTTATAAAAATATTACTAATAATACACCGAAAGGATGCTATTGTTGAGATAATATTTTAAAATTTAAAATTACTTAAATCTTGTTTAACATCATCACATTACAAGATAGACAAAACCAATTCGTCATCTTACACATCGAGATCATTGAAATGCTATAATTACTTGATTATAGAACATTCATAAATGATTGCACTATGAGCTATAAAAGATAAGTTTGCCTAAAGTTTTTATCTTGGACCTCAAATTTTCATCAAACGGTGAGATAAAGGTGTTGCAGAGTATTGTGTGTAACAGAACAGAACACTGCATTCACACTTCACAATTCATCATTAGTGACGATTTCACCCATTACCTTCACAAATCAAATTGCGTACGTAAAATTGTCAAAATGGAACTTATTCATATTCATACATCCATATTTGAGTAAGACATATTCATCCATATATTCCAGATAAATTCTTGATGTTTGATGTTCCAACATCAACAGAAAACAAGTTTCTCAGTCTACAACGCTAACTAAACATTCCAAGATCAAATCATTCACTCACGACTTGTCCCAGAAAAGAATAAAAAATTAGGAAAAATAAATAAATCAAACGACAATTCACAAACAAAGAAAACTACGGGCAAAGACCATTGTTTCGTCAATTCCTTGTCTTCATTATTCCATAATTTTAGCCTTTAATTCTAGCATTAATATGTTCATATGAAGATTGATTTAAGAGATAATAAAAATTTAGAGGATGAAGTATATGCTATTCTTTTTAAGAGATTTAAAAATAAAATCAGTGAATTTAAATGGAAAGTTTGCAAACAATTTAGATGATATAACAGATAAAAGATAAAATTTTAATGGATTAAAATATAAGATTACAATTTTATCTTTATAGTTAAAATTAATATATTATTATTATGATTATTATATATTTATTGTTATTAATATTTAATTTCTTTATTAATATTAATATTATTATTTGTTATTATTATTTAATAATATTATATATTTTATTATTAATCGTTTTCAAATCTTCACATGAGAAAAGTATTTTTTGTAATTCTTTCTTTCCCATGGCTCTCAAATTTGTAAAAGCAAATATGATAATCATATTCATGTTTCTCTGATTTCTCCAACGATAAATTCTTTCATGTAATTCCGTATGCGGTTTCGTTTGCAGCGGTAATTCATAGTTGGAGTGCCGAGAAAACTTGCTTTATCCATGCTAAATGGAAGGGAGAAATTAAAAACACTTTCATGGTGGAAAAGACAATATAGGTGGGGACTATGTTTGAGTGAGAGAAATTTTATTCAGGAAGTAAATAACTTATTTTTTAAAAATAATTATTACGTAATTAATTCAACATTTATATATTTTTAAATGGCATTATTTTCTTAAAACTATCTATTTTAAAAGTTATATTATTTTAACATGATCAAAAAGCTAATACACATTACATTATTTTATAATCTGATTTTTCTAATTAAAATAATTTAGTTTCCTAAATCATTATTACAAAACTGAAAGTTAATAAACGTGTCAGTTATATTCTTCTAGAAAGTAAAATAAAATGGTTCACGAAAAATTGTAATTTTTTATTCAGGACTGATCTTTAAAAGTTGTATTAGTTAGTTATAGCAATTAAATTTAAGGTAAATGGGCATATATAAACTCTAAGGTAAATGGGCTCAAGATTTTTTATTTTCCTTTTTTCAACTATAAATTTAATAAAATCATGTTTTAAAATTTTAAAATGATAAAATTTATGTTTTATTTTTAAAATAATAAAAACAAAAAACAATTAACATTTTTTAAACAAAAAAATTAATTTACTATAACTATTTTTGAAAAATGAAGTTTAATCAATTAATAATATAAATTTGTACAGTGATAATATAAATCTGCATCTCTAATTACGCTAATGGACAAATTTAAAAAAATTATAAAAGTAGACAAATTGTGTTGTTTTCACACGTTTTTTTATGAAGTCAAATGAAGAAATCATGTTGGGAGCACACATTTTTAGACCTGAAATCATGTGGCGAGTAGACGATTTTTGCTTTGTAATCGATTATTAATGTGTATGTTGTGATTTCGGGTTCTTGTAATCGATTACACCTATTTACACTTATTTGATAATCGATTACAAGAAATGACTCCTAATATAAAGCGAAAAAATATGTGTAAAATGAGTGTAATTTTCCTTTTTAACTAATATAAAGAGTTTTTATTCTCTTTATGTTGCTAAGCTATTTATATGCTATTTTTAATATTTTATGCTATTTTTAATATTTTATGTCAAGCTCTCATTATGGGATAACATGATCTCCTATCAGGGTGGAGTTAGTTAAATGTGTTTCACACCAATACAAGCAGTTTTTATTTTTTTTATAGATTTTTTACTTGTTAATAATTTAATTAAAGAATTACAAATAATGTTTTTAATTTCTTCTGTAGTATTTTAAAAAATTTATATTATTATTTTAATTTTATGTGAAAATAGTTTTTATTTTGAAATTTTTAGATAATTTTATTTTAAATGTTTACTAAATTTCTTTTTTTAACACAAAAATATTGGATTTTTATTTTTAATATATTAATAAAATTAAATAAAAATATATAATTTCAATACCTTAAATTATAATTTCAGATTTATTAGTAATTTCATGAATAATTTTATATATTATTAAAATCATATAATACTATTTACTTAATAATTTGATAAGTACATTAAAATTAAAAATATACATATTTATTTATTTAAATAAATAATTTTAAATAATAAACTAAACTAAAAGTTTCAAAATATATTCATATAAGAAATCAAAAATATTATTTATAGTTTATTAAGAAATATTTCAAAGTTAAAAATCTATAAAAGAAATATATAATCATTATATTTAAGAAAACATAGTTTTTTTTAAAAATCTTTTAGAAAAATAATTTAAGACTACAACATAAGTTTATAAAAAATTTGGAAGAAAATATATGGGTTCAATGAGCACACCTTCACTTATTTATATAATTTTTTAAAAAAAAATCCTACATCGATAATTTTGTTAAAAAAATTATATCATTTCAATAAAAAAAATCTCAATTTTATTTGTTGTAATCGATTATAAGGACCCAACATCACAAAATACACATGTAATTGATTACAAAGAAAAAACGTTTCTTCTTTACACGATTTCAGATCTAAAAATATATGTTTCTACACGATTTCTTTACTTGATAGTTTAACTATTTGAAATCAAGAAAAACATCACGAGAATGAACAATTTCTTTGTAAGAAAACATGTAAGCAGTTAGACTACTTTCATTACTTTTTTTTAAATCTGTTTATTACCGTAATTAGAGATATAAATCTGTCTATGAAAAAAAAAACCCTAATATAATGCATTAAACTAAAAAATCAATTATATGCTTTCTACCAGAAAAGAAAGTGGCATCTAATTATCTCAGTACATATGATTAACGTAAAACCAATGATTAGTATCATTAGTACTAAATACTTTTCTTAACAATGAAGCTTAATTAAACAGCAATTACTACATTTATTTATTTTCTATGAAACGGTGACGTTTGACCGTCATTGTGATTCTAGAAGGCCAGTGTTTTGTCAGTAGGTACTTATCTTCTCTTTTCTAAATTACTATTTTGTCACTTTCTACCGAAAATCAATGGACCCTTATTCAAAACAAACAAAATATATATATATAAAAACAAAAGTCAGTTTCGGCGGCTACACTCTTCCATGTGTCGCGTGTGCTCTCACTCTCTTTTCTTACCAATACAATCTGAACTATAACTCCTCAGCCACTAGCTACTATTTTTTGTTTTATTTTTATTTTAAGTATAATTATTTTATTGGTACATTTTTGTCTTAATTGTATTAAATCCAAAATATAACATCTATTAAGGACAAACTAATCAATTAGTTCTAATACACACTTGCCTTCATATTTCATTTATTTCTTCTTTCTCTATAAACGCTACAGATGTTTGAATAAGAATGGATAAGTGAGGGTGGAAAATGTAGTGTATTGAATTGAAAGCTTGTTAGGATTTCTATTTTTCATTCCCATCATTTAATTTGGTTCTTTCCTCTTGTGCTAAATAAAACTCCAACATTTGTTATTCAAAAGTTGTCTTGAAAACATCTAAGATGTAGGTTTTCTTTTAATTAGTAAAATTTAATGTGAAAGTCAATTATACAGATAAATTATAAAAAATACATAAAATACATATTTTAATTCAAACGTGATTTTAAATTAAGAAAAGTACCGTGAAACCCATTTTTGTTAAAATTTATTCTATCTAAACATAATTTTTATCTCTTTTTCAACTTCAGTTCGCTCTTTTATCTAAATACAATTTTTTTCTCTCTTCCAACTTCAGTTTGCTCTTCTCTCTTCGTTCAACCTTAAATCTCTTTTTTCTCGTATGAATCTTCATATTTTCCTGAATCAGAAATCAAATTTGAAATCATCGCGAAGTCCTCTTTGAATCTACCCGAACAATTCTTTAATCATACTAAGTTGAAAATCCAACTTTACTTTTCTTTTTTTGTTTGAGAGCTTTGTTCTCCTTGAATTCTGATCAGAACATCATTCCCTCTTTGTGTTCATGTGTTTTGCTTTCTCTATGATGAATTTGGGGTCTTGGTGCTCAAATTTCTTTGGGATTTTCTTCTTATCAAGTTTGGTATATGTTTGAGGTAAGAGAAGTTAGATTTAGTTGAAATTTCGAAATGAATTGTTTATCTTGATCATTAGTTGTGTTTTGTTGTGTTTGAATTGACGAGTGCATATGAATTGTGATGATTGGTGTTTTTTGATTTTACATGTTGAGAACAGGTGAAAATTTGCTATTTTAACTCAAGTGAAAATGAGAGTCTATGTTGCTCAAACGAGAAAAATTTAGTTTAAGTGAAAATAGTTAAAATTCAACTTTTTTCTCAGTTCGAATTTTAGTTTAAATAAGAATCTTTAGTTTAAGCAGAAGTCTGTATCACTTAAGCAAAAATCTTTAGTTTAGAAAAAAAATTCACTAAAACTCTTTTTTATTTCTAATTTTAACTTAAACGAAAATCTTTAACTTAAACGAGAGTCTTTATCACTTAAACAAAAATCTTTAATTTAAAAAAAACCCTTATCGTTCAAATCAAAATTTCTAACTCAAACAAAAAATGCTCCAGAATTTTAATTTTTTATTTTTAATTGTTATGCTTAAGTTACTAGTTCTACTATCACTTTATCTTGACAGAAAGGTAATTTTTCTTCTGTTCTCAATGAATTATATTTGTTTTTTTATTCAGGGTATAGTAACTACGTGGTGTTTTTTATCCAATTATTGTGTTGATTCCAACCGTCCAAGTCAATGGTTGTACATACATTGACACTGGCTGCTTTCAGTTTCATCCTAACATCCGTCCACGACTCTTCCACAACTGACACTGGTACCGGAGAAGAACTGAGTGCTTTAGGAAAAGTAACATTAAGAAAATACGCGGTAAAATAATAAAAAACAAGAACAAGAGGAGAAAACGACCGTTTTGTAACAGAAATACGAAATAGAACAACCTTGTAGTAAACTAAGCCATGTTCCAACGACGTCGTTTGCTTAATTGCTTTACCGTGACTTGGTGGAGTACTTAACCCGTTTTAGTTGAAATTGAAACTGGGAGACTCATCTTTCACACTTTCCAAACATGTCCGCCGCCTTTCGCCTTCTTCTTCTTCTCTCACTCTTCTCTCTACTCACCGCCCAACAGCACGACCAGCGTCAACTCCTTCTCAACCTAAAATCCTCTCTCAAGAGTTCAAAATTTTCAAAACTCTTTGACTCATGGAATGGCACCAACTCCGTTTGTAGCTTCAACGGAGTAACTTGCAACAACCTCCGTTCGGTCACCGAAATCAACCTCTCCAACAAAAATCTCACCGGGGTTCTTCCCTTTCACTCTCTCTGCAACCTTCCATCGCTCCAGAAACTCGCGTTCGGCTACAACGCCTTGTATGGCAATGTTTCAGAGGACATTAGAAAATGCGTCAGCCTGCGCTACTTGGATTTGGGAAACAACCTTTTCTCTGGTCCCTTCCCCGACATATCTCCTCTTAATCACTTGGAGTATTTGTTTTTAAACAAAAGTGGATTTTCGGGCACTTTTCCGTGGCAGTCGCTATTAAACATGACGGGTCTGTTGCAGTTAAGTGTCGGAGATAACCCTTTCGATTTCACGCCGTTTCCCAGAGAGGTTGTGAGTCTCAAGAAGCTGAATTGGCTCTACCTCTCCAACTGCACCCTCGGGGGGAAACTTCCGGTGGGACTCGGCAACCTCACGGAGCTCACGGAATTGGAATTCTCCGACAATCACATCACCGGTGAATTTCCCGCGGAGATTGTGAACCTTCGGAAACTCTGGCAGCTTGTGTTTTTCAACAATTCCTTCACGGGGAAGATTCCAACCGGGTTGAGAAACCTCACGGGGCTTCAATTTTTGGACGGCTCCATGAATAGACTCGAAGGGGATCTTTCTGAAGTGAAGTACTTGACCAATTTGGTTTCGCTGCAATTTTTTGAGAACAACTTATCAGGGGAGATTCCGAATGAAATAGGCGAATTCAAAGGCCTCCAGGCCCTGTCTTTGTACAGGAACAAATTGACTGGTCCTATTCCTCAGAAGGTTGGTTCCTGGGCTGAGTTTGATTTCATCGACGTGTCGGAGAATTTCTTGTCGGGGACTATTCCGCCGGAGATGTGTAAAAAGGGGAAGATGACCGCACTGCTCGTGCTTCAGAACAATCTCTCCGGGGAGATTCCAGCGACCTATGGAGACTGTTGGAGTATGAAGCGATTCAGAGTCAGCAGTAACTCGCTCTCGGGTACCGTGCCACCGGCGATTTGGGGATTGCCCAACGCTGAAATTATCGACATTGAGCTGAATCAGTTGGAAGGTCCGGTTGCTCCGGATATCAGAAATGCCAAAAAGTTAGCTTCAATACTCGCCAGGCAAAATCGGTTGTCCGGTGAAATACCCGAAGAAATCTCCAAAGCGACGTCGTTGGTGAGTGTGGACCTGAGCGAGAATCAGATTTCGGGGAAGATTCCAGAAGGAATCGGGGAGCTTAAAGAACTGGGTAACCTTCATTTGCAGAGCAATAGGTTATCAGGTTCGATACCCGAATCTCTCGGTTCCTGCAAATCCCTCAACGACATTGACCTATCGAGGAACTCACTCTCTGGAGAAATCCCCACCTCGTTGGGATCTTTCCCCGCGCTGAATTCTCTGAATCTTTCGGACAACGATCTCTCCGGTGAAATCCCCGGGGGTTTAGCGTTCCTCAGGTTAAGCCTCTTTGATCTATCGTACAACCGGTTAAGGGGTCCAATTCCTCAGGCTCTAACCCTCGAAGCTTACAACGGAAGCCTCTCGGGAAACCCCGGTCTGTGCAGCGTCGACGCCATCAACTCCTTCCCGCGTTGCTCTTCTTCCTCCGGCATGTCCAAGGACATGCGTGCTCTCGTAATTTGCTTCGCGATAGCGTCGATATTATTGCTTTCGTGTTTGGGCGTTTACTTGCAGATCAAGAGGAGAAAGGAGGAGGGAGAGAGATTCGGAGAACGTTCGTTGAAGGAGGAATCCTGGGACGTGAAATCGTTCCACGTGTTAAGTTTCTCGGAGGGGGAGATTCTAGATTCCATCAAGCAGGAGAATCTGATAGGAAAAGGAGGTTCGGGGAACGTGTACAGAGTCACGCTTTCCAACGGAAAAGAACTGGCGGTGAAGCATATCTGGAACACCGACGTACCCGCGCGGAAGAAGTCGTGGAGCAGCACTCCGATGCTTGGGAATAAGCAGGGTGGGAAGTCTAAGGAGTTCGATGCAGAGGTTCAGGCCTTGAGCTCCATAAGGCACGTGAATGTGGTGAAGCTTTATTGCAGCATAACGAGTGAAGATTCGAGCTTGTTGGTGTACGAGTATTTACCCAATGGAAGCTTGTGGGATCGGCTTCACACAAGTAGAAAGATGGAGCTTGATTGGGAAACGAGGTACGAAATCGCTGTCGGGGCAGCCAAAGGCTTGGAGTATCTGCATCACGGGTGCGAACGGCCCGTGATTCACAGAGATGTCAAGTCAAGTAACATCTTGTTGGATGAGTTTTTGAAACCTAGGATTGCGGATTTTGGGCTTGCCAAGGTTGTTCAGGCCAACGTTGGAAAGGATTCTTCCTCTCGTGTCATCGCCGGAACCCACGGTTACATTGCTCCAGGTACTGATTATTTTACTGTCATTAATTAAGCGTCTTTATTATTTTTATGTTTATTAATGTGTTGATGTTGGAATCGGTGCAGAATATGGTTACACATACAAAGTGACTGAGAAGAGTGATGTGTACAGTTTTGGGGTGGTGCTGATGGAGCTGGTGACTGGAAAAAGACCAAATGAAGCAGAATTTGGGGAGAATAAGGATTTGGTGAGTTGGGTCCATAACATGGCACGGAGCAAAGAGGGTCTTAGGGGTGTTGTGGATTCGAGAATCCCAGAAATGTATAAAGAGGAAGCTTGCAAGGTTTTGAGAACCGCGGTTCTGTGCACGGGAACTCTTCCGGCTTTAAGACCCACCATGAGAGGTGTGGTTCAAAAACTTGAGGATGCTGAGCCTTGTAAACTGGTTGGGATTGTTATCAGCAAAGAAGGTGGTGAAAAGAAAATAGGAGTGAATGAGAAGAAATAATTTGAAATAATTGGTTATGTCCGATCCCGTGTATCATAAATATTAAAATGTCCATATCATTTACACGAGGATGGGTGTGACAAGTTGATATTCCTTGGGTATTAGAATTTAGAATAGCTTAAATAAAATATGACGGTGAGATGTGAGAAGGGTAATTGAATGCCTAATTTGGTTGCACGAAGGTGGCTGATAACTGATCCCTGATTCGGAAAACATTAGTGTATGTTCATGCATCTGATGATGAATGTTGTATAAGTTGTCGCTGTCTCTTCTGACTTTTTTTTCCAGAGTAAGATACACTAAAGCTAAATAAACCCGTTTTGCTTTCATTCATTCACAATCTACCTGTACTATGTGGATTTTAGATGTCGCCATTAATTAATGGTGGTGGAGTAGTAAACTCTTTAATGCATTATTTTCATTAAATAATAGAAAGTGAGAGAATAAAAAAAAGGAAAAAAAATTAAAAAAATTGAAAATTAAAGTTGATTATGTAAGTGAAAAATATTAAATATTATGGACAGAGATAATTTTATTTATTATTTATTGCTCTATTACTATTTTTATTAAAAATTAAATATTAAATGTTGACTATTCAATCAATCAACCATATCAAATTTATTGCTGTCTGTAAACTCGTGGGCTCTCATCCTTTTCTTGCTCAAATATAACAGAAAATTTAAAGAAAAAATAATGAAGATATAGCAGATACTTTCAAAACACTAGCTAAAGAAAAAAAAAGTTAATAAAATTATAATTAGCATATTCATCTCAATACTTCCAATAATGTTTTAATATGATATAAAAACTTTAATTAATATTTCTAAGATTGTAACTAAAGAGAACAGAAATACTGGTTAACCCACGTGGCAGGCAATTCTTGTTGGCTAATGATCCATATAAATATGCGTTAAGTATCTTTTATTTTTTAATTTTTTTAATTTTATTGTTAAAAATTTTAATTTTTATTATCAAATAATAATGATGGTTAATGTCATAATACTTACATTAAAACTCAAATACTTGTCACATTATAACAAACTTAACGTACAAAAAATTATATATATATAATTTAAATTTTTTAAAGAATTTTATGTTGTGCCTTCTAAATATACTAATTGTTAAGAGTATTTGTGGATGAATTGAATCAGTTTTGAATGGAAAATACCATTCAATTCAGTTACTTTAGTTTTTTAAATTTCACAGTTGAATTAATTTAGTTTGAAATTTAGACCGAACTCAATCCAATGTAATGTAAAGCATTTGAACTTCATATATTTTTATATTTAGCCTCTCATTTTAAAGAACTTATAATGTATTTTTATTATTCTATTATTTTTCTTTATCTTTTTAGTTTACTGTATTTTATCTGTTTCATCTTCCTTAGTACGATAAGTTTTCCTTTTCATCCAGAAAAAAAAAATAGTTTGTGTTTTTTAAGAAACGGGTAGACATGTAATAGATGAAATAAACGAAAGACTGATGAATGTACATAATAAAGAAAAAATATAAAATACATTTATATTTTAAAAAAATAAAGGGCTCAATAAAATAGAAAATTATATTCTGTCTAAGGTTATTTGAGAATGGAGTGTGTGTATATCTAAAAAAACTGAAAAAATAACATGATTTAGCGACATAACAATCTTAAGTCCAAGTCTATACTTAATTGATACTCCAAATATCTGTATTAAAGAAGACTAATTATTTAATTAAAAAAATTATGAAACTTTTTTATGGTCTACGTTGGTTGGTCCACTAGACGTATAAGTTAAACAAATTTGGTATTTGAAAATCACTTTTACTAAAATGTTACTTCTTTAATGTGCACTAGCTATAGCTACTACAAACCTATAACTTTTTTTTTTCTCCTTTACATAATAACTACTCTACCACTTATATCAATAAAAAATATAAAGAAAATTAGACAAAAACCAAAGCTAAGTGAAGATATTCTATAATTACATAATAAATTAGTGGACAAACATATTTACATAAATTTGTCTTCTTTATCTTCAAAAATAATAAACATGTGCACAAGAAATTATGATTATCGATTAACCAATTTATTTTTTGAATTATAAAATATAATTCTAGACCACCATGGTCATCATAGTTTCAACGTAAATTATTTCTTCTGAAACTTCAAAAATAAAAATAAAAATATTTACGATCAATAGTTTTTGGAGATTAAAATATTATTTTCCGTGATTTTAAAAATTTAATTTAATTGGATTTGTTCAATTAGAAATCAATTTGAGAAAGTATATTTTATCGTACGTTTAATATTTAAATTTGAATATATTTTAATTCATTAGAACTTGGTTGATTTTATTTAGCTCTGAATTTTTGTCAACGTTGATGGCCATGATTTTTTTTTATTTCATATATATTATCATCATTTAGCGATAATAAAACATGTATTAGACATATAATGTCAGCAATCAATTGAATGATTATAAAAGTTACTCTTTGAAATTTTATAATAGACAATAAAATCATATTAAATTCCAATAATTCTTTCTTCCATTTCTTTATATTTTCTTTTTCTATCAAAACAATTTGACCATCACAGTACTCCTGATTTATTTTACTTTTTCTTAACTATCATTTCTTCATTATTGGGTTCGTCAAAATTTTAGTTGATTATTATGGGTACGTCATGTGATTAGTTAATAACTCTTTTCATCACGCATGTTTTTTTCTAGAGAAACTTCGTTTTCTATCCAGATTTATGCCTTTATTTATTATATTTTGTTATCGGATTTTTTTTCTTATTTTAATGTCTTTTCTTTGACACTGTCATCTTGTTCCCGAATTTTAGTTAACATTTTTTATATTTTTTTATTATTATTTGTGCTTTTTATCCTCCCCTGATTATATGCAACTTCTAAATTAACCAAATAAGTTAACATATTTTTAATAAATAATCACTGCTCAGAAATAGTTTGAAAACATGCATAAAAAAGTGGCCCATGTGAAATGCATGGAGTCTAGTTTCGTAGTTTTGAAAATATTATTCGTCCGTGAATCAGCTTGGGCAGGCCCATAGGTAAGAAGTGAGAGAGATATAGATTAGGCCATAAGTTGGCCCATTTAGGATGAAC
>Ga0209389_1002669_pt1 | contig 13845 bp, 6 predicted proteins | sample CowpearedBW_FD_187526 | JGI IMG/M metagenome (GOLD analysis project Ga0209389, IMG submission 187526) | Root nodule microbial communities of legume samples collected from California, USA - Cow pea red BW (SPAdes) (version 2) | ecosystem: Host-associated > Plants > Roots > Nodule | place: USA...
TAACCATAGCGAGCAACTCCACATGCACTCTCCTTAGAAAGAAACCCTTTGTGGGTGGCACTGCTCTTTCCCTCAACAACCTCAAATTTGGTCGGACTAGGAGGTCTTACACCTGCAGGGCCATCTACAATCCCCAGGTTGTCGTCAAGGAAGAAGGCCAGCCCGAAACCCTCGACTATAGAGTTTTCTTTGTCGACCAATCTGGCAAGAAGGTACCTTTTTTATTGGGTCAGTTTTGGTTTTTATATTTTGTTATTGAATGGGAATTGATTTCTTTTGTGGGTTTTGCTTTCCACTTGAATAATGAGATGTTGGGTGTTAAAATTTTTTTCCTGTTTTTGTCGTTGTTGTTGTTGATGATGGTGAGTGGTCTGTATTTGATTGATGGAAACGTGAAATTGAAATGCAATAATTTTCAGTTTCTGTGTGTTTGTTTGTTATTTGTGTGATGGAAGTGTTAGAGGTAAATAGGGTACTGTCTGGTTTAATATTTATGTTTTCTGTTAAGGATCAATAGCTTGGTAAGTTGTTGAGGATGGTGTTTGTTTTGGCTGATGTTGAATAGTTTTGAATATTCTTATACTTCACTAGCTAATTGAGATATTCTGTTTCACGCATGTGTATATGTTTACTTATTGTTACTACATTTCCTCTGCTCTTATGAAAGGAATGTAGAGCAGGAGCCTAATTGCAATGTTTTCTGTTCTGGGGACTCATCAGGATTTATATTTGCTTAATATGATGGAAGCTAATTACATATAGCTATGTAATAAGAATCACCATACAATGAGATATTGCGCTTTTCAACTAGGAAATGGAAGTAACGTTCAATGAATGAGTTTTCTGCTATCTGGGCTACCTGTTACTTGTACCTAAAATGTAATTTGCAAAATATTCAGATTTCTCCTTGGCATGATATTCCATTGCGATCGGGTGACGATATCTTCAACTTCATTGTTGAGATTCCTAAAGAATCCAGTGCAAAGATGGAGGTTGCAACTGACGAGGCTTTCACTCCCATTAAACAAGATACAAAAAAGGGAAAGCTCCGATATTACCCGTGAGATACAATTTCTGAGCTCATACTGTTCCTTTCTTATTCTAAATTACATTATTTGTCTTTGGCAGTTCATTTTTAACGTAAATCCATTCTCTACATTGTTTTATTGCTTTATTGTCGACATAAATGTGGTGTGGTATTTCTTTTTCACTGTTGTCTATTTACTACCTTAAATCTACTACATGTAGGGTTCAATACCCATTGCTGACCTTTGATAGTTACCCTTCCTTCTTAGATGCCATCTTCATGTTAATTTTTTTATCTTTAATAGTTGATCTAGCTAGATTGTTTTGGTTCCATATTTAGCCTATTCTGAAACACATCTTATTCATGTTCTCCAGCTACAATATACATTGGAACTATGGCTTACTTCCACAAACATGGGAAGATCCATCTTTTGCAAACTCTGAAGTTGAAGGAGCACTGGGAGATAACGATCCAGGTATTCCATTAATAACTATTGTAGACTTCCCTCTCTGCCATAATGTTATATTACGAATACAACACAATATGTCTGAAATCATTGTAATTCTGCAGTTGATGTTGTTGAGATTGGTGAAAGACAGGGGAAAATAGGTGAGGTTCTCAAGGTCAAACCCTTGGGTGCATTAGCCATGATTGATGAAGGAGAACTTGATTGGAAAATAGTTGCAATCTCATTAGATGATCCAAAGGCATCATTGGTGAATGATGTTAATGACGTTGAGAAGCATTTTCCTGTAATATCTCTATCACCTAACTGTCTGATAATTTATTTCATAAATCTGTTCTTGTTCATTTTATAGTTTATGATTATATTGAGCAGCTAGGCGATTTTTTAACTGTTTGATCCAAACTACCTAGTTACGGCAGTCAGCTTATTTACTATTACTGCATATTGACTAAAAAGACTTCTGAGTCAAACATAAATAGCATTGGTTGTACAGTAGATATTAGGAATTTTCAGCTTAAGTGATTATATATGAGAAGATAAGTTCAAATAACTTTTGTAAAAGTTCTTCTGAGCACTCCCCCTTGATCTGATTAGGAGCAGTAGATATAATGCGTTTCTCTTGAGTAATCAATCATCTATGTTGAAGCTGCTTTCATTAGGATGCTAATTTTGTGCGAGATGCTCAGTTGGTGTCATGGATAACAACTTTCTTTGTTATATAATCTTTGGTTGTCTTCAGGGAACTCTAACTGCAATTAGGAACTGGTTCAGAGACTACAAGATACCTGATGGAAAGCCAGCTAATAAATTTGGGCTCGGTAACCAGGCAGCTAATAAGGTATTTTTGCTGTATGAATCTCTTGAATAAAGTATTACAAGGAATTCCCTACTCTGTACTTCATGAAGGAGTTAGCATTTTACCTTTTAGTTAAAATGGTATGTTAGCTGTTCTTATGTTTACTGATACAGTGTCTTTGGTTGCACTTTTTCTGGAAGAACTTGGTTACCTTGATAAACTGTATAAGAGGGTGTTTTACTAAAGAAGTGTTATAATTAATGTATTCTTCTGTATTCAAGTACCAAAATAGATTCTTGAAGCAAAGGAATTAATCTTCGGCAGTGTGTTATCATTATTGGTGTTTATGTGAGTGTGTGCTGGTCACGGTCTCAATTTGTGTCTACTGATTCTTACCGCTCTAAACTTATATTTGTGACAGGCATACGCGCTTAAGGTTATCACAGAGACCAACGAATCCTGGAATAAACTTATTAAGAGATCAATTCCTGCAGGAGAGTTGTCCCTTGCGTAGAGATTTGGGGAGGGTCTGTTGTTCATGCCATTGCTTGCATTTTGTACAATTCTATATGAAGTAGCAATTTCTTATGTTTAGCTTACGGGTTACATCTTCGACTATGTTCATTTGGTCAGGCGTTAGTTCAATAAATCCAACTTTCTTGTGTATTCTACGTTTTATTGTCTCTCTTTTCCATATTTCTTTATAAGGAGGCAACTCCATCTGATTCTCGAATTTGAGTGCAAATAGACTGATAGACTTTGGTTTTGGGGGATAAAGTAGAAGAATGTATGATAAACTTAAACCAGATATAAATAATGGATGGTTGTATTGTACCTGATCTAAGTAAATGGTAATTTCTTATGAATCACATTCAATTTCGTACCTGGATGAATCTTTCAGTTCAGTGGTCATTCCTACTTCCAGGAGCTACTGAGTTCAACAAACAAACGTTTGGTTTATTTTTAAAATGACAACCATTAGTTTATTATGCTTTGGCTAAGAGCCTACAAAGATAACGGCTAGCAATTTTATTAAAAAAAATTCTAGGGACGTTATGCACATGATGATGGAGCATAAAACTGATCTATATTATTTGTAAATAATTTTCATCAACCAAGATCAAATACATACTTCATAAGTGTACTAAAAGATATTGCTATTTACATCATAGCGGCTACCATTGTTCTTGGACAGGCATAAAAAAAAAAAAAATCAATGATCTTGGGACAGAGAAGGAGACGCTGATGTTGCTCCAGTTTTCTCTTGAAGCAACGGCATGGTGCTTAACCTTTCAACATTTGATACTTGATGTCCACTGTCTTCATCAGATCTATCCACACTATGCAAAAATATCCCTGACATAATATCCATGAATACAGCACATTCAAAAACCTTTAGAAGTTTTGAGAATTAGACCTTTTAAGAACTGATAACGATTACAAAATTTCAATAGTTCATCTTGACTTTTAAGATAATAGACAAGTTACTTTTTATCTGACCTAGTAACATCCATAACAGGTATAATTTAAAGATTGTAATATGCTTTCATTTTAATCTGAGTTGGGTTGGACATGATTTTAAGGGTGAATTAGTAGTGGAATTTGAACTCTTTATTGAGTTTTTAGTGTTATCTCTATGTTATAACTTTAAAATAAACTGACGTACACTGATTTTGATATCTTAATATACCAAAATCATTCTTGCTCTGACAAGTATGTGTAAAAGAAAATTACAAACAAGGACTCTAATGTTGTAAATCAATAAGAAATTTCCGTGGTGACTTACCAATGAACCATATTCCAGCTGCTAGAAACAATATTGATGTTAGAATCAATGCTGTCGTTCTCCAGTTGTTAATGCTATCCTGCATTATCATTATGTATGAACAACCATTTGAATCTTATATATCACATCACAATACATTCTGTGACCTGTAAATGTCTCTGTCCGTCCCTCCCTTTGGTAAGTAATGGACACAACATTTACGGCGTAATTTGAATGAGAACAGTGGAACTTTGGGGATGAATTTTAAGCCATGTTGGGCTTAAAATAAATAGTTTTGACTTCTTCAGTTTACATGCAAAAGCATAATTTCTTATCATAAGCAAGCATTTGGCTTAAAAGCTGACTATTTTCTTTTTATAACAAACAAATTTTATGCACCCGATTTCGCATTATGTACTTGTTTGACATTTTTTTCTCACAAACTAAGACAGCATGTGTGTAAAAGTCCCAATTTCCACCAAAACACTAAGAACTTAAAAGTGTTAGCAATGGCACTACAAGTAACCGTTTGCAAAAGAATAACCTGCAGAACTCCAACAAGAGGTGAGGAAGGTACATCTCCAAAGATATGAATTGCAACAGTAGACATAGCCATAGATAGAGGCCTCAAACTTGGTTTAACACAACGTAGACATACGTAATTCACAGGACCCTGAAAAGAAAATTGCAAGCAAACATTTAGCGCTAAACTTCCAACATTTGATCTGGTTCCAAAATGGTCTCTAAGGAACAATAATGTATTAGTTATAGTGATCACATTTCATTCTAACTCATATAGCAGAAGTCAAGAATTTTCTAAGCTAGGCATGCTGTACAAACACAGTAGTTACTTGTTAGTACCATACTACGATTAAAATATTTTCTTTCAAATTTCAGGTTAAAATTAAGATAAAATTCAAATGACAACAAACAGCAGGATGCCTCCTTGTTCTTGAGAGCAAGTATGCATGTATTTTCCCAAATGTATAAGTAATTTTACTTAAAAACACATAACTATCCATCAAGAATTTAATTTGGCAACATCAATGTAACAAAAAAGTCATTTCCTAAAATATTCATAGATAGTAATTGATAAGCATGTAAAAACGATACTGTTTCAATATAAAGAGAGATTCCTTGCATAGAACGGAAATACCTGAGTGGCAAAAATAAGAAGTTCACCAATAGAGAATAGAGCAAGGAAGCCATACATGCTTCTGAATAAGAAAGCACCAAAACAAAATGCTGCACCAATAAATGTAGTCGTTGAGAGAAGCTGCAAAAGGATTGCGTGTTTAGTACAAGAGAACAAGGAGAAATCGAATTACATTAGTGTAGGTTACATTCACTCTTACATTATTCAATACTTTTTTATTTCAAAACTTTATCCTAAAACCTACCATTAGATTAAAGTTCCTTTAATATAGACCACGTTAACAAAAATTTATTAATCTTCTGATACCCAATTCATGTACCTCAAGATTAGCAAAATGTTTACTTTTAAAATATATAAAAATATGAACCATCTGATTATCTTTTTATTGTTATTCAATTTGGAAAATTTTGAATAAATTAGTCACAAGCAATCTAGGTGATATTAGTTATTATTCAATGGTTAGAGTGATAAAAATCACATTGTATATGGAGCAATTCAATCAATTTATGGCTAGTTGGCTACACTTTTAATCTGTTCAGCATAATAGGGCCAATCCAGAGTATTAGTATTATACAACACTTTTTCCAACCCTGTCATGTACAATTTAAGAATCACAAAAACTGCAACCATGATGCTCAAAACTTGTTGTTACACAGGCCTCACGTAAGAGGCTGGTCAATACCCAAGTACCTTAGGTGAAGCAATTTAAACAAAACATCCTTGACATTAAAGTCTTAATATTTCAAATGGTAGCCTCCAATTAAGGTAGCATCTAGTTAGTGAGGATACATAATCCAAATGCAGGAAAGTTTATTGACAATAGATCGGCATAAAGTGATTCATCATACTAAAAAATGAGGCCATTCATTGGGGATGGTTTATAGGTCATCAAATTCACACAAATACGGTGTTAATTGGGTCCATGTAAGTTATCAAAGACCATATGGCACAAGAAACCATGACCCTAAACATAATTGGCCTGTCCCAACTGGAACATGCACTCATAGTCTATTACCATAATCTGGTCTTAATGACTTTTATATAATAACATGTATAAGATTACGTATTATTATAAGGAACACTGAAGTAAAATAGTTTGCAGGAAAGAAATAATGAATATAAATACCAACTTTAAATGCATTTGATAAGGTGTTATTCATATAATCCAGAACAAAGCCTCCAGCTAAAGTGCCGACTATTCCACATACAATTGTAACTCCTCCAAATATCAAATCTGCATCAGCCTACCAAAGCAATCCAACTTTAATATTACAGTAATACACACTATGTCATACATGGAAAGTGTATTTTCTGTCTATAAGGCGTGATTGGATGAAGCAAATTCTCACCATGTGATATATATTATAGCCAGCTTTGGGCCCCCAATACGAGTAAGCACCTATGACAAAGTTGTACGCTATGTAACCTGAAAATACCCAAAGTAAAACAATATGACTGCTAAAAATAAAATTATAGGATATTAATATATGAAAGTTCACAAGGATGCAAGCTATCCACATTGCAGTCTTTGAGTTGAATCTCCCAACAAAATATGGTAAATATTACGAAACACAGTAAATGAATAGAGTAGTTGGTGGGAGAAGAATTACCCATAACATTGATAACATAGACCTTATCAAGCAAAAGTGCTTTCATGTCTTTCAAAAATCTTGAAAACTTCTCATTAATTAGGGTTGCAGATTTTGACCTAAGGGGAGAATCAATCAGATAGAATGTTCAATATTTTCAGACACTAAATGATAGATGCCAAACAGTAAAAGATACAATAAATCAATAATGAGAAAAAAACAACTATTTCAGAAGGTAAGTGTTCTCTGAATCAGAGTAAGTGCTTACTTGGAATGATGGTCTGAGCTTTTATCTCTATGCTCTGCTTTTAAGGACAGTGTCTCATCTTTACCATGGGAAGCCTCCATAACTTTGAATCAAACAAGTGAATTTTATTAAGGCTAAAATAAAGAGACATTGTTAATTAGAAACCACTAACCAGCCAACAATTCGGAAAGCTAAATTTTCAGTGCATTGCAATATATTAGAGGCGATGTGAATATTAGCTACCAGCTCTACCTCCTATTTGAACCAAAACGAAAAGAATATTACTTCCCACAAAATAGGATTTGAAGGGTGGTGATGGAATAGACAATGCAAACATGGACGCTTTTAAGCATTATAAAAAAATTGTAGATTTTGTTCATATCCGTTAAATATCTTTCTTAAAAAGTAAAACTTCTAATCTCCCAGTTGATTTAAATAACAGGAAAAACTGAAAGAAAGCTGGAAAAGAAACAAGCCTAGTTTTACACAGAACATTAATCTGAAAATGTGTTACATAACCAAGGTTTTTTACAATATAAATTGGATTTTTTATTTACTCAGATATAGGAAGAGACAATAACATGTGATATAGAGAAATATTTAGCAGAAGCATAAAGATTCCTCTCCTTAATCTGCATGGAGTCTCTTCCCTCTAGATAGTTTCGTTTTTGTTCTCTTCTAGTTGTTCTACTATGTTTTATCTTATATTAATGCTCTTGTAAATTTTGCATTGTAGCTTAAAAGTATTATTAAAAATAAAATAAAAATGCTATTTATATATGTCAAATGGAGAAATCTCCATTATAGAGTTATGCATGTATTGTTATTTATTAAAGATAAGCTGTGCCTCTCCTCAACTTCCTTTACAATATTTCGCTTTCTTCTTAGTATAATATTTACCAAATTTCCTATCTATTTGGGCCTGAGACAGATTTATATTTTGGGTTTTATTAGATACTTTGAAAAAGAGTGTGTTTAGTAGTGCATAATTCTTAGATACCTTGAACTACATCCTCAATTCCTTCGGGTGTCGGTCCCTGTTCTGAACCAGCAGGAACAAAACCTGATCCAGAAGTAGTTTAGAGATGAAACATAGTAGTAGGGGTTCACAAGGAATCTATGCAAAACAAAAGTGAACCTCTCAATTGTAAAGGCTTCATAAAGAATCCAGAAATAGCAAATGGAACCATCAGAAAAGACTCTACCCAGAATGCATAACGCCAGCCAAAATGACTTCCAACCTGTTAATAAACACATGATGAAATCAGAAGTAAAACACTCTGGTTGTTTCTGTAGTTCTGAGTATCTAAAGGGGGATTCCCTCACTTGCAATCTTATGTTCTCTTTGATTAAAAGGCCAATGTTTTGCTTCTAATGTAAATAAATGAAAGGGAAGGAAGAAATTTACTATTCCAAATTAATTATAATGCAGTTCCTACTCGTAGCAAAAATATGTTTTCAACCTACTTACAGTTTTAAACTCAACTTTGTTAAGTTTCGCGTTTTTAAGATTTAGAAAGAAAACTGTGCTGCCATCCTATATTCAAATTCCAGGGAAATAAGTCTACAAATAAAAATTGGAATAATGAAACTGTACATTTCCACTAAACACACGTGTTAAAATTAGTATTTAATAGTGGTACAAAAATCGGACATCGACATACCAGACCACCGTAGACATAGCCAAGTGCATATCCTGATGGTATACACATATAAAATATTGCAAGCCATGCTGTTTTCTGATACATAAACCCAATATGAGAAAAGGTTCTTCAACAAGGAAATAAAAAATCAATCAATCATAATGAAAAATGACATTCCAACCACCAAGAAGGATTCAGTTTTCTAATACTACATCTTTAAGAAAACATAGCACAGTTTAGGCAGATCATGTGACTGCACTGATTAGAGCTAATATTCTTTATGAATGATTAATAGCACTAAGTATCAGTAAAAGTGTTAAAGTCTGATTAGTATACAGTACTAATTTTAAGGTTCTCAACAACATTGGAGCAGTCTTACTTTCATTTATGTAGTCTCTCACCAGGCTTAATTAGGTTCTTGACGTTAGTAATATAAAGGTATTTAGAAAATTATGGTTTTGCTCTAAAAGGTCAGCAGCCAACCCACTGACAGCTTAATAAATTAAAAGAAATAGTTTCTGAATTTTAACTTCAAGAATCTAATCCAAATCATCACTGGATGAAGCAAACAACAATCTACTACACAGGGTAATTGTTTATGATCCCCCAGACCAGTAGATACTGTATGTTAAGATCAAATCATACTTGCAGATTGATCTTCAACCCACCCAAACTTCCACAAATCCATTGCTTTACAGTCTAATAAAAGGAGACATTTGAAAGCTTTATATTGAGCATAACAGAGTGACAGAGTAGACATTCTTCAAATCTGAATTCCAGGGGAAAGAAAGAAACCTGAGTAACAGGGGCATTGTCATCAATAAAAGGTGCTGCAAGGCTTATAAATGAAGCCTCACCAACGCCAACTAGCCTATAAAGAATATTGAAAGCATAAGAGAAAAATATAAGAAATTATGTCACTGTTTAACTACACAACCAAAATTGCATAACTTCAAAAATAAAGGAATTAGACTACTTACATGCGGCAGAGTGAAATGGACCAGAAATTAAAAGAAAAACCACAACATAGGGTTGCAAGTGTCCAAACTGATAATCCAATTCCTATAAGTCTAAATGGATTTACACTGCAAAATATAATAGTTGTGTTAGGATTAATATTTAATCTAATAAAAGTTATTATAAATCACAACAACCATGCAGTACATGTACAAGGCAATGATAGGCTAGAAATTCTTGTTTTGGAACAGTAATGTTTGTAAAAACAAAAGAACTTTACTTATTAAATTGTTCTAGATGCACGATCTCATTGATTTTAAAATTTGAAAGTCATAACCATGATGATTGTCCTGGCTACATATTAAATTGTACATAAAGAAAGACAATTTGAAATTCAATGCAGCACATCTATGTGGTTCAAAAGCTGGTTCAACATTCAGAATTTGTCATTTACAATTCTTCTTCAGAAGCATTAATGGGTTGAATATTTAAGGTTAATAAAGTACAGCAGTTAGAGTATTCAACTAATTGCAAGATAACCATTTTTACCTCTTTGCTAGAGAAGCAAATATTGGAGAAGCCACAAGAAGTCCAACCATAAAAGCAGAAGATAAAACTCCATCTTCAAAATTGTTCAAGTTAAAATCCCCTCTGCACAAAAGAAGAAAAATATATAGACAAAAACTACTATATTTGGCAAAATCTTGTCATATTATGTGAGAACTGTCTTTTAGTATATATGGCAAAATCTTGTCTTCGTTTTGAATCAGCTTATATCTTTGGAGTTTCATATATCAAGAATAATTTGATGGTTCGTTTTTATGATTCATTGAATTAATAATAATCTCCCAAACCTCCTCCTTCACAACCCCATTTTTGGTTTCTCTTCTCCCTCCCCTTTTCATTTATCATTTCTACTCTACTCTATGAGAATCTCTGACTTTGAAAGGGGAAACATCAACAAACCCCGTTCTAAAAATTGGAATAAACCCAAGAATTTGAAAGTGTAATAAAAGTTAAATGCCAAGCAGCGAGAGAAATGATCTTCTTGAGTATATCTTACTGTATTCCAGAACCAGAAGAGCAACTACTACCCTCAGTGCACGTTCCCCTACTTCCGTTAACACCATTGCTTGCTATGGCACCTCGATCCACGTAGTTTAACAAGTTAATCACACAAAATATTGCAAGTAGCCTACAAAACAAGATAAAAGAGATAAAGTAATCAAAATACAAAACATAGTCAAAGAACACAAAACATTTCATAAGAACGAAAATTTGGTCTCCACCACCACCACCAAAGAAAAGATGAAAAATCAAAAAGACCCAGAATTGCTTACAACTTTTCTTCCCATACCCACATAACCAAAACTGAGAAAGACTGAAGTTTTCTGACCTTTACTAGCACGGATCCTAGTGGGGGAAAGGAAACAGAAAAGGAGAATTACATTTACCTTTTGGGTGTAAACCATGAACTTGTGGGAATCATGGAGGAGATTCGAGGCTCCATAGGCTCAGGTGAAGGCTTTGGTTTCACTTGAGAGTGGTCATCTTGTTGTAGTACTTTGAGACACAACACTTGAACTAAAATTTAATATAGTTGAATGGTAGTTAACCTGTCTGAACTTCAGAGGTTCTTTACCTTTCCTTCTTCTTAAGCTATGTCAGTTTTTTCTCTCCTACATTTTTCAAAACAGTGAATTGATTCTCATTCTTCCTTTCTTTTAGTTTTTCACAAAAGAATCCGGGGATTATTGCCTCGTCTAAACCTTTTACTTTGACTTTCTTCGGAAATAATTATGCTACTCTGGATTATTTATGCCTTAGTTGTAATTTTGATTCCTGGTCACATCCATTATCTTCTTCTACCTTTTTCTTTTCCTTGTGTTTATTTTAGCTAAAATGAACACTCAAAATTGAGAGAAGCCAGAAAAAAAAAATACAGCAATTCATATATTAAACTCTTAACTAATTTATTATATGAATTTTTGGATAACAAATCTATTCTATACAATTTCCATATTTTTTTCAATTAAACTAAATACTCTTAACATTCAATCTTGTAGAGACTACTTAAAGTAATTAGTAAAAATGAATTCTTTCAATATCTTTAGATTTATTCACTAAAAATAAGTGAGAAATCGGCTTCTAACTGATAAATTATTGTACAGTTGATGATTAGTTCTTTTTTGAACTGAAAAGCTTGTTTATTGAATTAAAAAGTTTTGATCAAATATAACCAATATAATAATTAGTAACTATAAAATGACATAAAAAAATATCATTATATAACTTCTATTACATCGATGAAATTTGTGTTTCCAAATAAAAAATATATTATTGCGTAATTATAATTTTAAATTTTTAATAATAGTTAAATTTTTTAACACTTTTAACTACTTTTAAAAATTCTACATTTTTTGTATTTCAATAATTTATCTTGTTTAGATGAGATTTGATCTAATAAATATTGATCAAATTTATTTCTTTAATTTCTTAATTTAAATTAATGTTACACTGAATTCTTCTTTTAATATTTAATAAAAACATTTCTAAATTCAAATTATAAAATTAAATATTTTTTAATTTAAAATATAACAATATAAAAATTAAATTTAATAAATATTGAGATATTTCATATTATGTTATGTCTATAAACTTAAAACAATTATTAATAAGTAAAACAAAACTATAGACAATAAAAAAATATTAAAATATAATAAATAGTAATGAAATAAATTATGAAAACTTATAAAAACTCTTAAAATAAACTATTTTGAGATTCTTATTAAACAATTATGTATTACTAAAATTAACTTATAAGCTAGTAAGTAACTTATTTGACTTAATAAAGACACTCTTAGTTTATTAATGTATTTGATTTCCTTAATCATTTATTAACTTTCACTGTATTTTATTATTTAGATTTCAATACTTTTATTTTAAAAAGATTTGTAGTTAAAATAATTACTTCTCATGATTTTTTGTATAAATTAAAACAATATTATTTATTGGATAGAACAATACTTACCTTGTTTAATACGCCACAAACTAAAAAATCATGAGAAATAAATTGTAAATTGTGCTAACCAAAATATAGGTTAAAAGAAAAAAGATTGTAACGTCTGCTAAGATGTTATAAAGTATAAAATCCAAAATAATTAATCTCACCCAAATTTATTTGTGGCCAAATTGAGGTTTCAAATTTTGTTATCGACATTCAAACTGACTTCAAGTTGATCGGCCACGCATCTTCAAATTTTCTTATTGTACCCCTCCATGTAATGAATCTTAATGACCTAAAATATATATATTTTCTAGAATATATTAAAAAGTTTTTAAATTAAAACACTTGAGAAACATTATAGAAAAAATATATCGGAATGAAGATTCTTAAATTGATACACTCAAGAAAAAGAGAAACTAGTCTTTACTTATAAATTAATAGTTACAGCAAGTACATTATACTTTATTTTTAAGTGAGATAACTATAATATAGCTTAAAAAAGATTAACTTGTTCATTAATATATGTGTAAACATCCAAACTAATGACTTTTGTCTACCAAAGTAAACATTGCTCGATTTAAATAAAATATAAACTATTTTTTTTATTTAGTTTGATTTAAAAGAAACACTTGATTTTAATTATAATACAATTTAAATATTTTTTTTATTTTCATTTATCAATTTCTGATAAAAACTAGTAGTTTGAAGAATGAGGTTTGCAACCACGTATATATACTAATATGTTAAACAATGGGATTTAAGCCTAATTAAGTTTCACAAACCAGCTTATCATAATAAGTTTTGCATCTACATCTAAATTTGTCTTATATTTAATTAATGTGGACTTCCGACATAAAATTTAAATGCATTTATATTAATTAGAGATATTGGTTTGGAATACTTGATGGCTGCTTTCCTTGCCCCCAATGGAACAAATCATAGAAAGGGAAAGACAATTAAACGAAGAATAAAGTAAATTGAAATGAAAAATTTGCAACTTTAATTCATCTCACGAATCACGATACACTTAATATTACATAATTCTTGTGCAGACATGTATCATTCACTAATGACAGTTACGTTAAAATCAGGTAAACTCCCAACATATAACGAATGTCCTCTAAATGTTTAATGCAATTACATATTTACAGCGTCAACTTAACACTAGCGGTTAAACTTGTACAATTTTCTG
>Ga0209389_1002671_pt1 | contig 13840 bp, 14 predicted proteins | sample CowpearedBW_FD_187526 | JGI IMG/M metagenome (GOLD analysis project Ga0209389, IMG submission 187526) | Root nodule microbial communities of legume samples collected from California, USA - Cow pea red BW (SPAdes) (version 2) | ecosystem: Host-associated > Plants > Roots > Nodule | place: USA...
AAAATATAAGAAAATAATTATTAATAAATAAAAAAAAAAAGAGAAGTAACGACTAACTTTTAAAAAGTTAAGAAATGATTATGTTGTAAAGAGTAAAATTAAAATTATGATATGTAAAACAAACTAAAGAATTTCTTTATATATAGTTATAAATTACATACTTACATCTTTAAAAAATGTAATATAAAAATATCAATCTTTTAAATTATTTTTTATTTTATTTTTAATTAAAAAAATTGTCATAAGATAGAACGTACCATATTAAAATAAGTTGATTGGTGGAAAATTTCAACTCCACCTGTGGAGCGTAACCATTTTGCCTCTCCTAATTTCAAGTTTTAAATTTAAGCTAAGACGAACAAACTTTCTTTTTTAGAAAAAAAAATTACCAATTTTTGCATCAATTATCCATGTAAGTAATGTAATATTCAACCTTAATTTATGTGTATATAAGCTAAATTTATATTGAATTGAACGATATAGAACATAAAAGTTGATACTTAATCATCTTGTTTAAAATTCATATACGTTGAGTTAGTCTTATTAACGTAAGAATATCCATTTTTTTTTATATTTATTAGTACGTAAAATAATTTTATCACCAATTAAAAATTCGACATAAATGAAGTTTGTTTACGTCTTCCATATGACAGTCATAGTTTCATTGGTTTAACTGCTCCACTTTTCCACAAAATTATTCTCCAAGTTTAAGAAAATACTTATGTTTGACTGAAATCTAATTAAAGACCTCAATTTATTCCTATGGCCTACACTATCTAATTGATTCCTCAGCTAGATCTTAAAATGCTTTGTGCACCAAAATATCATACTTTGTAAAACATTATTTAAGTTCCATCAATTGGTATTAATTCCGTGGACCAAAATATATTACTATAATAAACTTTACTTATTGAAGAAAAATAATTATTTGAAATTACTAGAATGGAAGTGTCCTTTTAATAAAAGTTTCAAACTTTTAATTTCTTAATCATAAACGCTTTCCAGAAGTATCATTAATGTTTAACATTTAAAAAAAAAACCCCACTCGGCCATGCTTGGAATGTGGTCCCAAATTGTGGATTCCTTCTTAGGATTTTCACATTCAAATTTAAAACAAAGCCTTTCAAATTTTTATTTTATTGGCAATCTACCTTCGAATGTAGTAGCAGTATGTTTTAGTACTACTAAATATGTAATACATTTAACAAAAACTAATTATAATATCTGGAATTTTGTTAGAAGTAAATTTAAAATAAATAAAACATGAAAAATGAAAGATCATACTAGTGTTCTAGAAAAGAAAATTTTAATTGAACTTAAATATATTTATAAACTGTTTTTATAAAGAAGTCTATCACACATTTTTAAAGAGTTTTTCTAAAAAGTATATAAAATATGCTTACAACGATTTTTTAAAAGACGATGATCCCAAACCAATCAGTACTAGAAAATAATAATGATAATCAAATTTTTATATTTGTTAATCCTAACTTATGTTCCATATAATTTTCTTAAACACTTAAATGTTTTTAATAATTAACAAAGAGTATAAATATTATCATTGTTATTTTTATGGTTATAACGCATTGCAAAGTCTATACGTGGTATATGCTAATCTCCTATTAAAATTAAACATTAAGTAATCTTTCTCTAAGTACATAAAGTTTCTTCAAATTATATAATAAAGGTTATTTTGAATTTGTCTACTACACTAACAAAATGTCATTAGATAACAATTAACAAGTGTTGTTAAAAGTTAAGTATGACCCAAACTTATAACCAAGAGTTTTCTTCTTTTTTTTTTCCTTTTTTTTCCCTTAAAGCCAAAATTTTTATTTTAAGAGAATAAATAGTAAATTCAACACAACAAGTATGAATACATTTTATTTTTAGTATAATAAGAAAAAAAAATTACAATCTTACAAAAAAAACTTATAATTCCATTAATTTTGTTAGAATTTGGTTACACAATTAAGGTAAAATGGGCATGTTTCGGATAGATTTGAAGCTTACAAACACATTAATGCAAGTGTTATAATTCTTTTTTCTTATTTGTCATTCATTTAGTGACGGAGTTCATGAATAAAAATAACAAAAATTGTATTCTTAGGACATCAAAATCATTTTGGCTTGGAAGCCAAAGAAATGAAAAGACAATGGGTTAAAAGTTAGTTACAAATATCAGGAATTTTATCAATAAGTTTAGTAATATACTCAAAATTTATATATTTAATTGACAAAAAAATAGAGACAGTCGACTAATTTCATTAAACAATTACAATATTGTATAAATCAATAGATTAAAAGCATATAGTCAATCGACTGAAAAACTGAAAAATCTGTAGAAATACGAATTAATTGTTTAAACCAAAAACCACATGAAAGATTGATCAAGATTGATTAAAATGATTATTACAAATATGACTAAAGCCTGAGATCATGCTAGAACATACAAGAACAATTTCAAGATGGTTTAATTCCAATTTCTTGAAACTTTAAAGTGCAAAACTAGAGAGAAGAGTTAGAGGCAAGCACAAGAACACAAGATTTTTATACTGGTTCATTCAAACCTGAGCTACATCTAGTTTATCAAGGTAACCCGAGCCTGACTTGCGCTATTTCTAAAGATTTACAAAATTCACAATATTCACTTTCAAAATATGCAAAACTACAACCTATGATCCTTGAATCACACAAAAATCAAAACAAGCACAACAAGAACACCCTTGTAGACTTGGAAAACAACTAAGAACAACCCATAAGCTTGATAAAGAATAAACTTGAATGAAGACTCTCCCTAGCAAACCTCTTTCTCCAAGCTCCAAACACCAAGAAAAGAGCTCCATGAATGATCCAAGATCAATCTTCAATAGCTGCACTTCTGTAAGATCATGAAAGATAGAGTATTCCACTAATTTCAAACTGTTTTCGCGCTCAAAATGGTAAGTGTTACCTCTCCCTAGAGAAAAAAAAAACAGAACTTATAGTTAAACTGTTACGAAATTCAATGGGTTGATTTTCGAATTAATCGGTTGATTTCACTTAACTTAAGTGAAATCAGTTGATTACAAAATAAATCAACTGATTGAATATGTAACAATTAAAATTACTACAACAAATCTTTTAATATGTTAAGAAGTCATTCAAAAGATTAAAAGACACCATTTAACCTATTGAAAAATAAGTTAACAGATTAAAAGACACAAACAAGACCTTATACATTTATACAATGCTAAATGCTCTACAAATGAACATCAATCTTCAAGCTTGTTATCTTCATGAATAAACCAGATAGAGAGCATGCACAAAAGGCTTGATCAACACGTGAAACATCAAATCTTCACATCTTCATCAATTTAAGCGTGGTTCCAACATGTTCCAAGGTCATGGCTTCATATATCTTCATCAAATCTTCAAGCACCAAATCATCAAGGATATTTGTGCTAATCGTTTCTCCATAGAAAAATGATAGTTTTAATGGTGTATTTGATATAGATCTCCTTTTAAATAAGCTCTTATAATTTTAACTCTTTGACTTGTTGAATATTTGTTGTCCACTAGAGCATTGGACTAGGAGTATTATCTATATGTTTGTGTTTGTATGGCAGAGTTGGCTTTTTGATAATGTCCTTGAAATAGGAAAATGAACCATGCCATGTATATCTTCCTATGGTTAGGATAAAAATCAAGGTAGATTAGAATTAGGCCAAAGTAGAACACATACATAATCACCTTAACATGTGCATAGTCTATTATGAATTAGTATGGAGCGAAAAATTTAAAAGGTAGATGAGAAACTGAACTATTAATCAGTTAGGTCAATAATCTAATTGATTAGAAACCTAATCAATTAGAAAATTAATAGAATCGATTAAAAATCTCAGCACAGGTTTTTAAACATGAAAACTGGAATTCTATGATTACGTTTTTAAGCAATTGAATTCTGCAAAAAGATTTAGAGAAGGCATTCTTGGAAAATATTGAAGGGACCAGTTGAAGTTTATGAAGGTCCCTCAAGATTGGAATCAACTACATAGATCTTGACTTGACAAGATGAAGGAAATCAGAATTGAACAATGTGTATTCAATCTAATTACTAATTTGTGAATTTTGTTTTTTGTCATTTGTGGAAACTCATTATGAAAGTGATTATGTTTGATGCAAGTGTGTGTATAACCTTGCTTAAATGTTTTTCTTGCCTTAGAGCCAAAATTTTCTAAGTATTTTTGTAAATCTTATAAAACTTTGAGACATAGTGAAAAAGACTCTCTAGTTATGGTTTGCTAGGGGAAACTAGATGTAGATTTCAAGGAATCGAACCAGTATAAATCCCTTGTGTGAGTGTTCTATCTTTCCTCTCCTTATTTTTGTCGTGGTATAAACAATCTAACCACTTGAGCATCCAATCACAATGTTTAAATTGTTTTAACAAACTATTTTGTTGAAAACAATTTCAAAAGTATTAAATTGAGAAAAATTTGGTAAAACCAATTCACCCCCCCTCTTGGTTTTAGAAGAATTAGCCTATTTGTTTTGACAATTGGCAAAAGAGCTGGTTAATCGCAAGATAATCGATTAGATCTTGAAAATAACTAATATTTCACAAACTTTTTTTGAAGGGGCATTAATTAATAGACCACCATTGTTTGCTAGAGAAAACTATATGTACTGTATGCCCCATCGGTCTATCGGTCATGCCCAGTCCTCAGATCCATCAAACAAGGCTGGGAGGGCTCGTATATAAAACATATCCACCGGTCGAACGACCTCACGGATGAACTGTATAAGACCATCGGTCAATCGGTTTCACAAATGAACCACGTATTATATCGTAAGGGACCATCGTTCGATCGGTCTCGCAAACGAACCACATCAAGGGCCATCGGTCTATCGGTATCACAAACGAACAACATATTATATCGTAAAGAACAATCGGTCGATCGATCTACATATTAATTATGCATGACTCCACAAAGGATCATCGGTCGTTCGGTCCTACACGAACAACGCCTTAACTTATAAAAAAGGACAATTATTTGATCAGCCACCAGGTCGATCGGTCGATCAATCTCGTAAGTGATCCGCGTAGCGCATTATATATGACCATCGGTCGATCAGTTATAAATGAATTATTCACTTGTTAAAATCAGAAGATAACCAGCCTAGTCAAGCGGCCATCGGTCGCACGACCAAACAACACCAGTCAATCGGATTAATTAACGTTAAACAAGTCAGTAATCTTTATTAGAGGATCATTGGGCCGTGATTAAGGAACCCTAATCGCAGGCCCACACCGGAAACTATAAATAGGGCCCAAAGGTAGGTTGGTGAGGATCTTTAATTCGCATTTATTACAACAGTTATATTGATACACCGATCGGTGCATTAATTGACTTAAACATCAGAGCCTTTTAGACAGGTACCCCGATCGTCTGTTCGACCAATCGAGCGAGGAAGCGAATTTCTTGGAGAAGGTATTGCAGTTGTGAGAAGAGGAGTAAGATCGAAGAGGTTCTTAGTAGGCTCTTGGTCCCTACCCCCAAAATATTTTGGCACCCACCGTGGGGCCGAGTAGTCTTCTTTAGACCATACACCCTTATGGTGACCACAAGAAACCGAACTAGCAACATGGACGGAGGAAGGATGGCGGATGATCAAGCAGATACAAGGGAAATGATCAGGGCAATGCAGTAGAGGATGGATGAGATCCAGAGGAACTATGAGGTGCAGATGCAAATTCTGCGTGAGGAGAACGCCACCCTTCGGCGAAAGGAGGAGGGTATTCCTTCAATCCCCACTGTGCCCGATCCACTCAGACTGAGCCAGGTGCAGCAGCACCGGGAAGCCGAGCGGGTGGAAAGCCGCCCGCCCCCCACAGGATAGGAGCAATCACAGCCTCCGCGAGTGGAAAAGATACAAGCATCGAGGGGAAACCTCTCTCACACGATGGCCGAAAGCTTTGGGGCCAACGAGGGAGGTCATCCTTCCCGACAACCGATCCACGCGTCGAGGAATTTCCCCTTCAGTCAATTCATTCTGGAGACACCGCTACTGGAGAGATGGAAAATGCTAACGTTCGACAAGTATGACGGGACGACGAACCCTGACAACCACATGCGGATCTTCACGCACCAGATGATGTTCCACGCAGTGAGTGACCCGATCTGGTGTCGCATTTTCTCGACCTCCCTGACGGGAGAGGTGTTGGAGTGGTTCTTTGAGCTGTCGACCAACAACATCGACTCCTTTGCCACTCTGAAGGCCAGGTTTAGCACGCAGTTTTCCCCTCTGAGGTCGGCTATCTTGACGGTAGATAACTTAGTAAACATCCGGCAGGAGGATGGGGAGTCGCTGAGGAGTTATCTCGATCGATACAATCGTATGTCGGTCAAGATAAAAGACCTCAGCATGAAATCGCCTGACAGGGAGGTGTGTTTGCAGACCAGATAAGCCGCAAGAAGCCGAAGACGATGGAGGAGATGAGGGAACGAGCGGCCAAGTTCATACAGATGGAGGATATGCAGGAGTTTAGGGTGAAGAAGAGGGAGAAGGAAGATGCAGCATCCTAGAAGAGCGCCCCTCGACCGAGCAAACCCCTGGCCCAGCCCAGCGAGAAAAAGACACCTAAATTCACGACATATACCCCCTTAACCGTTCCCCGGGCGAAGATTCTGCAGGAGGCTTTCAGCGCCGACTCACTTCCAACGACCAAAAGGAAGCCCCCACCTCCCGACGCCGATGGCAGCAAGCACTGTCAGTACCATCGAACGATCGGCCACACCACTGAAGAATGCCACACACTCCGCAACAACATTGAGGAGCTAATTCGACAAGAGCACTTGAAGAAGTACATTCAGCAAGATCACCCCCAACGAAGCCCGATCAAAAACAGAAGTCCCGCACGGAGGCAAGCCCCGGCCAGGTGGGAGAAGCGGAGAGAGCCAGAGCCCGAGAGGCAAATGAGGGAACCGTCCAGGGCCCACCGAAGCCCGAGGAGGAGTCGCAGCCGGAGCAGGGACAAACCCCTAAGGGGTTATATCAATATCATTTCCGGAAGATTCGCTGGAGGAGGATCGAGCTCGTCCACTCGGAAGAGGCACGTTCGGGCGCTCAAGTCAGTTCATCTGGTAGAGAGGAAGGTGCGGTCTATGCCCCCCATCACTTTTACTGACGAGGACTTCAAGGCTCCTGATCCCGATCATGATGATCCCATGGTCATCTCCATTGAGGTAGCCGAGTATGGAATCGGGAAGGTTCTGGTGGACCATGGGAGCTCCGTCAACATCTTATACTAGAAGACTTTCCGGAAGATGAACCTGTCCGAAGATTTGATCGTCCCCTACAACGAACAAATTGTCGGATTCTCGGGCGAGAGAGTAGACACGAGAGGTTACCTGGACCTCTGCACCAGGATCGGCTCGCGAAGGGACGGTCGGGAGGTAAGACTTAGAATCTTGTTAGTTGAAGCTAACACTTCCTACAATGTATTGTTAGGAAGGCCTTGCCTTAACGCTTTCGGGGCGATCATCTCCACCTTACACCTGGCCATGAAGTTCCTGCCGGATAAGGGGACGATATGCACCGTGCATGCGGACCAGCAGATCGCCGGGCAGTGCTATGCAGCGGGACTAAAGGTCGCTCCCTACAGTCGCCCCAGAAAACAACACCGATCGGAGGTTGCCATGACAAATCTGGACCCTCGAACGAACACGGAGGATTGAATTCAACCTGGTGGGGATTCAAAGGAGATCTCGATCGGGATGCGACCGAGTCAGGTCACGAAGATAGGAGGAGCACTGAAGCCGGACGAGGAGGAACTCCTGGGTGCAGTAATCCTGGAAAACCAAGACCTTTTCACATGGTCGTCAGCCGACATGCCGGGCATTCATCCTGACGTGATGTCCCATAAGTTGGCTATCTTTAGAGAAGCCCGACAGGTCGCCCAAAAAAAGAGGAAGATGGGGGAGGAGCGGAGAAAAGCGATCGAAGAGGAGGTGAAGAAACTGGAAGGGGTCGGCTTCATAAAAGAAATCAAGTACACCACGTGGCTGGTGAACGTGGTGATGGTGAAAAAGGCGAGCGAAAAATGGAGGATGTGCACAGACTTCACCGATCTCAATAAGGCATGCCCGAAGGACGCATACCCTCTGCCCAGCATCGATCGGCTAGTGGACGGGGCTTCGGGGCACAATTTCCTGAGTTTTCTGGACGCATACTCAGGGTATAATCAAATCCCTATGTATGGTCCAGACAGATCTAAAACGGGGTTCATCACCGATCGAGCCAACTTTTGCTATGAAGTCATGTCGTTCGACCTAAAGAATGCAAGGGCTACCTACCAAAGGCTTATGGATCGGGTCTTCAGTGGGCAGATCGGCCGGTCCATGGAGGTATATGTGGACGACATGGTCGTGAAGTCGCAGACAGCCGATGACCACGTTCGCGACCTCAAAGAGGTCTGTCACCAAGTCCGCAAGTATAACATGCGCCGCCTCAACCCTGAGAAGTGTGTTCGGAGTGCCGACCAGAAAATTTTTGGGGTTCATGTTGACCGCCCGAGGCATCGAGGCCAACCCTGACAAATGCGCCGCTATTGTCGAGATGAGAAGTCCCAAAAATTTGAAGGAGATCCAGCGGTTGGTCGGGCGGCTGACATCCCTTGCGCGTTTCCTGCCCAAGCTCACGGAGAAAATTAAGCCGATCCTGAAGATTATGAAGAAGCAGACCGCACGCAGATAAATGGGACGATCAATGCGAGGCGGCATTCCAACAGATAAAGGAGATGATTAGCAGTCCCCCAATTATGAGCCGACCGGTAGAAGAATTGCCTCTGCAATTATACCTATCGGTCTCCGATGACACGATCAGCGCGACCCTAGTACAAGAAAATCCGGAGCAGCGACTGGTATACTTCATCAGTCGGGTATTACAGAGCGCGAAAACAAGATATCAATTGATAGAAAAGATTGCCTTAGCGCTATTGACAACCGCGCGCCGATTACTTCAGTACTTCCAAAGCCATCAGGTGATTGTCCGCACCGATCATCCTATAGCCAAGATACTCAGGAAGCCCGACCTGGCCGGAAGAATGATCGCTTGGTCGATTGAGCTATCTGAGTTTGGCCTTAAGTATGAGCCAAGAGGATCTGTCAAAGGGCAACATTTGGCAGATTTCGCCGCAGAACTCCACGGGCCGATCTCCCCATCGGAACAAACATGGGTCCTCTTCGTTGATGCCTCGTCGGACAAACGCAACGCTGGGGCAGGGATTATCATTGAAGGGCCGGGCGGCTTTACGGTCAACCATTCCCTTCAATTCAAGTTCAAAGCGTCGAACAACTAGGCAGAGTATGAAGCACTGATCGCCGGGCTGAGGCTAGCAAAGGACCTAGGCGCAAGAAGGATAAAATGTAATACTGATTCGCGACTTGTGGTCGGGCAAGTGCAAGGGGAATATCAAGTTAAAGACGATCTGCTGCTGCAATATTATCACAAGGTGATTGAAGCCATGAAAGAATTCGAAGAAGTAACTATCCACCATATCCCCCGAGCGGAGAATGCCAAAGCCGATAGACTATCTAAGTTGGCAGAAGGAAAAGAAAAGGGTCAGCTGAAAACCATCATCAGGCAAACCCTGATGAGACCCTCGGTAGGAGAATGCGCAGTAGTGGATCGGCCGGCAGACTGGATGAGTGAGGTGCGAGAACTTCTAAGAAGATGCGAGGCTGGGGAAGACGTGAAGCCGATCGAGCGGCGCCGGGCGCTCCGATTTGTCATTATCCGAGAGAAACTGTATAAGCGAGACTTCACCGCGTCGTTCCTCAAATGCCTGTCGGAGGAAGAAGTAGGGTACGTCATGAACGAGGTCCACAATGGCGTTTGTGGGATGCACACCGGTCAGAGGACGATGAAGGCGCGAATACTCCGAGCGGGCTACTACTGGCCGACCATGGAACAAGACTGTGAGGCCATGATACGCAGACACAAAGGTTGCAAAGCCCATGGAAACGACGTCAAGAGAGTCCCGACTGAACTACATAGCCTAACAGCCCCATGGCCATTCGCACAGTGGGGTATGGACATCGTCGGTCCATTTCCTTTCGGTAGAGCGTAAAAGAAGTTCATACTGGTCGTCGTAGATTATTTCACTAAATGGGTCGAAGCAGAAGCCCTGGCCAACATCATCGCTCGACAAGTCCACTCGTTTGTTTGGCGGAACATTGTTTCTCGCTTCGGCCTGCCTCACACCATCATCACCGATAACGGCCGACAGTTCATCGACAAGAAATTGAGGGATTTTTATAAGCAAGTGGGGATACGCCATGTAACCAGCTCGGTCGAGCATCCCCAGACCAATGGCCAAGCCGAAGCCATGAACAAGGTCATAGTGGCGGAGCTGAAGAAAAGATTGGGGGAAGCCAAGGGAGCATGGGTGGACGAACTATCGCATGTCCTTTGGGCCTATCGGTGCACTCCGCATGGGACAACCAGAGAATCCCCCTTCAACTTGATGTACGGAACAGACGCTATGCTACCAGTTGAAGTAGGAGAGCCGACTCTTCGATGGGATATGCAGAACCTTGATGTAAATTGCGGACACATGCGAGAGGAATTGGACTGGACGATCGAGCGGAGAGAAAGAGCAGTAGTGCGAGCTGAAGCATGCAAGCACCGAATTGGGAAGGGCCGTTCTGCGTGACCGAAAGCCTACAAAACGGAGCCTATCGGCTGGAATACCTAGGCGGCAAGGAAATACCGAATACATGGAACGCATCACATTTAAAAATGTATTACAGTTGACATTATAAATAAAACGAGTGTTTCATGCAACTCCAACTAACTGACCGACGGGGCTCCCTACGGGACCCGAGCAAAAGCCTGACCGGTCAAGGCGCGGGCTTCCACGAGGAAGCCCCGCTCGGTCAGCACCGATCCAGGCGATCTAGTTAACCCCATGGGTAAATAAGTGACACGAGTTGTCCACTGCGATCAAGGCACGACACCAACGATCTTAAGGAATTAAAATTGAACACGCAACGAAGTCAGACCGTTCGGGTCGTAAACAAGACAAACAAACAGAAGAAAACAACACGAGAAGTATTAAGTCGCAAATCGTGGGCCGATCGCCCAATTAAGCCAATCGTCACACTTGTTCAAACACTAAGTTTACAAAAAGAGTGAATGGCCGATCGCCAACAACATCAAACTAATAAAGTGCGAATGGCCGATCGCCAGCGATAACGATAAATAAATAGCAGATGGCCGATTGCCAGTAACAACGACGAAAGAGAAGCAAACCAACAGATGAAAGGAAAAAACTACTTGCCATGTACATATAAGTGTTTGTCAAAAAATAGCCTAATAACCGATCGAGCGCGATCGACCACACGACCGATCGGACTCGATCGGTTATGTCAAAATAAACAAAACTATTAATCTAAGAGTCTGCAGTAGGAGGGGCAGTCGCCTCATCAAACCGGTCGAAGACCCTTTCGAGTTTTCCTTTAACCACACCCATATGAACATCGAACCGATCGGGGGAGCAGCGGTAGAAGAAAACGGCCTGATCAACGGTGTTCTGGAAGCCCATCTCATATTGAGCAAAGACCTGCTCATCGGCGACGCGCAGCTAGGCCTGGTACTCTTTGGCTTTCGTATGCCAATCCGCAGCTGATCCGGTGGCGGCCAAGTGCTCCAAGGATAAGTCATCGAAGCGTCTCTGGAGTTTGCGGAGCTCGTCGGCCGCCTCCTTGGCCTTCAGTTGCTCCTCCTTTGCCCGATCGTCGGCAGCCTTGAGTAGACCGGTGCACTTGGCATGCTCGGCCTTTATGCCATTCAGGCGATCACTTCAGGTCCGATGCGGAGGCTTTCACTTCTTAGAGCTCCACCTTCGCGCCGCGAGCTCCTTCTCCAGGATTTCAATCCTGCCTCGGTCGGCCCGAGGAAACTTGGTGTAAATCGTGGCCAACCTCAGGGTCACTTCTCCGGCCGTCCGCAGAGCCTCCTCTTCGGATACATCCTTCAACATGTCCTTAACATGAGGACCCAGATGGAGGGAGACTTCCTCATCAAGCTGAACCTCGCCACCGAGGAACGCAGTGGCCAAGGATCCGGAAGCCTCAGCCTTCTTGTTCTTCTTGGACGATCGGCCGGTGGGGGAGTCATCCCTCTTAGTCTTTTTGCCTTTATCCGCCGTAGCCCCGGGAACAGTAGAGCTGAGAGGTTTCACGATAAATCGGGGCCTGGTGACGACGCCCAATGCACCAGTCGGAGCTGTTGTGGTAAGAGAAGGAGCGGTCGATAGAGCAGCGGGGACACTCTAGAGGGGTGCGACCTCCTCAGCGGCATCATCCTCCCTTCGTCGAGTCTTGGCGCGGGCCATGAACTCGGCATTGGAAAGCGTCGTTCGGGCCATGATATCTGCAAACAAGAAAAAATGTGTAAGTTAATTGCAACCCCTACAACGATCGGGAAGATCATAACAACTAACCATAAACCTCCCTCGGTAAGTCCAGAGAGCGGAGGCATTGGATCAGCAGCCTTGGGGGGATCTTGTAGGGCAGGGTCTTGAGGACGGCTAGGTCGGCCCGCTCGGTGGGGGTCAAGCGGTCTTCTGCCCAAGGATCAGTAGGTGGAGGGAACGCCATCTAGTACAGGGGGAACTTCGGTCGACCCTCTTCATCGAAGATGTACTTTCTGCCCCGGTCGGGAATTGCAACGTTGAAAAGGCCGGTTTTGAAACTCTTGTACGAGGCGAGGTAGAGGGTGAAAAGACACTTGTTCTCCTCAAGAAAGGAGACCCAACCTTTCGACGCCGTGGGTCGAGTCTTATAGAAGTGCAGGAACAAAGGCATGGTGGCTGTCAAACCGGCTGCTCGTCAAAGAACCTCGAAGGCCTGCATTGACGCCCAGGCGTTCGGGTGTATCTAGGTCGGCGCGCATTGAATTTGTTGTAGGACCGCCATTTGCCAGTCGGTGAACGACACGGTTAGACCTAGATCGTGGAATAGGCAAGCATAGACATAGAAAAACTCTAGCTTCGCTGCTCCCTTGCCACCCTCTCATTACTGGCACACACCTTTACTCGAAGAAACACGTCATCCACCTCGTCACCAAAAACCTTGGTCCGCTCCACCAGATCCCCAAGATCATTACCCCATCGGAACTTCGTCGCATGCGTGCGCGGCTCATAGAGGGCCCACTCGTATCCCTGCACCTCTGGCAAATTGGCCTGTTCCCCCTCGTCGCGGACGTCGATGTTGATGACGTCCCCACTCTCTTCCGGAGCGACGACTTGTTCCACCGCTTCGGCGACTGGCTGCTCGGCTTCTGGGCTACCGCTGAGAAGGATGGGAGAATCCACCGAACTTGACACTCCCCCAAGCGAGGTCCCCGCGTCTGAGAAGCTGAACAAAGCGGAGATCAACCCACCGCCCCCGGACACCTCGACCACCCCACCCGAGGACCCGTCTGAACTCGATGCGCCGGAAGACATTATTACCTGTAGAAAGAAGAAGACGATTGGTGGCTCGGGTAGAAAGAGAGAGGAAAGCGTGAAAATAATGACAGCCACACACACCTATTTATAGGAAGACCTAGGGACACGTGTCAGCACCAGAACCACACGATCAAGCATAGATCAACGACCCATACTTTGTGACACTTCGCATCTTAACTGACAGGCACGATCTACGAAGCAACATAACTGTTAGGGAACCCCGTCGGCCCATTGGCACTACAATCTTAGTAAACCTTCTCGCTTCACCTACATCATCGCTCAAGGCTGGGGGGGCTTGTGTACTGTATGCCCCATCGGTCTATCGGCCATGCCCAGTCCTCA
>Ga0209389_1002674_pt1 | contig 13835 bp, 9 predicted proteins | sample CowpearedBW_FD_187526 | JGI IMG/M metagenome (GOLD analysis project Ga0209389, IMG submission 187526) | Root nodule microbial communities of legume samples collected from California, USA - Cow pea red BW (SPAdes) (version 2) | ecosystem: Host-associated > Plants > Roots > Nodule | place: USA...
TATATACACTCATAAAAATTTAATTTTTTTTATTTTAAAATTTTATATAATTTTTATTTTTTTTAATTTGTATTAATTAATTATAATTATTTTTATAACATCAAATTACAAAATCATTCTTTTTTTTACACAAGGGTATTATGGTAACTTAATATCTATTTTAACATATAATTTTATCTATCACATCAATCAAATCTTTCACTAACTTTCATACAAATTATCTCTAAATCCACTCACTTTACCCTCTAAATCCACTCAAAAAAACACACATATTCATTCACTTAAATCTACACAAATTCATCTTCACACTCTCCCCAATATCCATCTACACAAAGGAACACACCCTTAGGCTTTGTTCACTTTGATAGATGGATTTGGAAAAGAGTGTGAAGATGGATTTGTGTAGATTTAAGTGAATGAATATGTGTGTTTTTTTTAGTGGATTTAGAGGGTAAAGTGAGTGGATTTGAAGATGAATTGTGTGAAAGTTAGTGAATGATTTGAGTGATGTGATAAATTAAAAATATTGTTTTAATAAATAGAACTTGTAGAATACCCAAATACCCTTAATTTTGAATTTTTTGTTCCCAAATTAAAATATTAAAAATACTTATTAATTGAGAAAAATAAATATTATAATGTATTTGAAGTGAAAAATAAAATATTTAAGTGTTGGAATCAGATACATAAAACACGGATCTGGGTAAAGAATAAGCACTTGGAATAGGATACATAAAAAATGGATCTGGGTAAGTGGAGAAAAAGAAAGAAATTGGAATCGGATACATATGTTTGCCCTCTGTTTTATCTTCTTTATCACCCACAAATAACCTTCACATAGGGACAATATTGTAAAATACCCTTTGTCACCCACAAATCTCCTCCAAAGTGGCAAGATGATATCACAAGCTTCTTTCGCAAATCATCACTCTTCTTCGCTTGCAAATTATTAGATACAAACGTCAAATTCACTCGTATATCCATCGTTGCCAATTCCTGATAATAGTAAATCTGTGCATACAAACATAACCCCAAGTTATTGTTTAATTTAAATTTTACTTTTTTTCAAATTAACTATTTTTATAAATTAAATAAATAAAAATCATTTACAAAGTAAATAAAAATAATCTATAATTAAATTGTAAAAAGTATTTATATTTATTTTTACAATTATAATTTATTATTTTTTTCATCACAAAAATGTGAACACTCATCCGCGTATGGGGCAAGGGTTTTCACTGGTTATTTATAACTATTATATGCTCAGCACTTCATATAATATTTTATAAAATTTTCAAAAGCATAATAATAATAATAATAATAATAATAATAATAATAATAATAATTACTATTAATATTATTATTTATCGAAAGCAATAGTGTGTTAGTAATCTTTTTTTACATTTTAATTAATTAATGTTACATGCTCTTTTGATGTTGTCTGAGTTTAAGTAATTATATTAAATTTTGTGGAAGTGTCATATTAACTAAAATAAAATTAATTTAAAATATATAAGTTTCTAGAAACATATTTCATAAACTGATTTTGTAATATTGAATTAGACTTAAAATCAACTTCTTATCAAATACACTTTTATATACTCTAAGAAAATATCGTAAATAACAATAACTATAGTATTAATTAATTGAAAATATTATTTTTCAAGACTTTAAAAAACTTAAGAAAATTATAATGCCTTATTGTTTTTCATTATAAAAGACTTTATATTGTTTGTTTTGATAAAAAAAATATAAAATTAGAATGATCCGTTACAAAATATTAGCATGCACTACTAAAAATTCTCGTATTACATGAGAATTTTTTTGCAAATTTGTTAAAAAAACTGCAAGAAAATACTTTTTCCTGCTATTTTTTATAAGAATTTTATTTGGTAGGTAATTTCTTCATGGGTATTTTTCCACATTTGTTCCTCATGTACCTACAAATTTTGTCTCGAAAAGTGTTTTGTACAAAATATTTCATAAAAAAATTGTTAGCAATTTCCTGCATTTTTTTTTCATAACAAAAATTATAAATATTTCCTACAATAAATTTTCAAAACAAAATTGGTATAAAATATGAGTTTTTTTAACAGTGATGGATATGTTTATTATCATTACTATTATTCATGTTATTATAAATAAAATATTAGGAAGAGTAATTATTGTATTTCCTTGTATCATTTTATATCTACTTTATACTAAAATTGTTTATCATTTTTTAATACCATGTTTTTCAGTGTTTGTTTTGTTTTAAGTTTGTATAATGTTCTGATTACGTACTCCTTGTCCTCTTTGATGTCTTAAACCTCTTATACATTGTTTATGTTGAACAAAATGGGCTAGTGCATCAATATATACAAATTTGTCTATTATGTACCTTATAATATTTATTGGTTGTGTGATTACTCCTGTGATGATATCTATGTCCTTTACTCGTATTTACTTAAGGAAGGGGAAGTGTAAGTGGTCAAATGCGAAACAACATGAGGTAAAATGAATTTGTAACATCCTTCAATAAAATTTGTCCTATCCATATATGTTTAATGATTTTACATTGAGTTGTTCAAGTATGTAAATCATTTTGTGTTTCTTGGTGGACTAGCAAATAAATGATTCAAAAGTCAACTTGGTTAAAGACATATGTTAGACATCGTCAAATGTAAGGAAAAATGTCAAGCAACACTTTTAAATAATGGATTATGTATTGTTGAAGTGGTTCATTTTCTCCTTAACTTATACTATTGAAGGTGAAGTTGGCCACAATATGTTAAAGACCTTACACAAAAATATGTCGTTTAGGAACAACCATCGCATTCCCGAGGTATTGTCCGCTTTAGAACATTTTAGCTCCGTCACGGTTTTGTCCTTAAAAGGCACCTCAGAGGGTGGAGGGAGATAAGAGTATTTAAACTTCGCTTGACCTCGACTCCTAAGCAATGTGGAACTTATTGGATGTATTGGAACAGAATACTTTAATTGATAATCAATCCATTAAAATTTGAATAATCTTATATGTTAAAATTACAGAGACATTCAAAACAATATTGTTTCCGGTTGAAAATTATATCAGTATATTTGTAGAGTTATATATATATATATATATTAAAACAAAACAAATTATTTTAAAAATGATAGAAGAATTATGACCATAACACCAAAACATTTGTAAACTATTAAAGAGGAAGGAAAACTCCAATAACTTGGTCAACCTTTAAATCTATTGATTCTGATGAAGTTGACTTGGGACCCACGAAACCGTAGAGATGTTAGCATCCACACCACACTAACGGTGGACGATCGTGCACTGCAGTGATCCTCCCCAATAGCAAAACCTCTGAAGCAAAAATTCGATTCACAGGTGCCTCGTATACTCTGAGCACTTTGCAGTAATTTTCTATCCTGTCAAATTATTAATTATATTTTATTTCCATTAAAACCTTAATTATTCTAAAAAAACTCTAATCAAACCTAACCGTTCAATTCTGCTTCATCGACGGTTCAAAAAAACCAAACAAATTTTTTTTCTTCATATAGAGAATTTAATTATGAAGATAATAATTTCTTAGTTTTATAAAACAAATTATTTCTTATCACAATATAAATAAATAAAAAAATACTCTGTCTCAGCAAGTACTCAAAAGCTTTCTTCGCCTCTATTTTTTCTCTCTCATCCTTGTCCATGGCTGGTTTGTTCTCTGCTTGATCGTTTCGGAACCCTAATTCGCCCTTCTCTCATATTCGAGTATTATAATAGTGTGGATCGTTTGAAACGCTTCTCGTTTTGGTCACATTTTGCTCTCTTCAGTTTTAGTTTTGAATCGACACGGTTTTGGAAATTTTGAAGGTATTTGGTATATTTTGGGTCTGACTTTGATCGGAGGCAAACGGCGTTTGAGAAACGTGAAAATTTCCAGAATTTCGTTTTTTCTTTCCTCGGTCAGAATTTGCGCGAGGAGGATGAGATTTGAAGGATGAACGATGCCGGTGTTGCGTAACGGAGCGAACAGGGGTCGGGGAGCAGCGAAACAACAGCGGCTGCAGAATCCAGTGGTTGAAGGAGAGGCGATTGCGACGAGGACCCGGAGGCGACGTGCGGCGGCAGCGGCGGCAGCAGTGCCGAAGGTTAACCACAATAACGAAAATAAGCCCAAACAACCACAACAGCACCCACCACCAGAGCAGGTGGTGGTGGTAAATGAACACGTAGTTGTTGCTGCGAAGGAAGAAGAGAATCGGGGATTGGGGAAAGGTGTTGGTGCCGCTGGAGCTGGAGCGGGGAAGGAAGAGGTAGGCGAGAAAGAGATGGTTGGACATGACAGCGGAGGTCGGAGCAATGACAAGGCCAATGCAGGTGGTGAAGATGATGCCAATACTCCTGAAATTCCTCAGAAGGTTAGATAGTTATTCTTTCACGTTTTTATTTTTATTCTTTTGTATGTATTTTTCTGTATCATGAAAAGAGTATATAGGTCGAGAGTTTTGTTATAATACATTATGAGAACTTTCTTCGAAAACGCCCATTGACATTTTTTCATCAGAGATCAACAGTTGTTTCCAAGTTTTTTAGTGGCAGGTTTTACTTAAGTTTTTAATGTGATTGTGCCTCCCTTGTGTAGGTGCTTACACCTTTTTAAATAGCATATGATCACAACTTTATAAGTTGGCTCATGAAAAATAACTGGACATTTTGTGAGGTAAAAGTGAGAATCATGATTGACATGTTTGTTTCTGTGCAGTGTAGCAGTCTTCTATTTTCCCTTACCTACCCATCTAGTTTGTGATTTATGTTTCTGAAAAAACAGGTTTTACGTGTGTTGGTGTGAGCACTCTGTTTTGGTTTTCATTTCATTCCTAGTATCTGTTTTGACACACGTCTTATACACTCATAATCATATCAGTTTTCTTCAAATACGCATAAGCTGTATATTATTGCATCTGTAGAATGCTTGTAACATTTAGACACTCATGCAGAAAAAAATCCTAGTAGTGGCACAGTTGCCTGTATATTTTTTGTTTTTACATGTTCTCATTTCCAATCCTTTCTATGAAAGAATCCATTGCCAATACAATTTACCCATACGAATGAAAAAGATCCTCTTTCATCTATAACGTGAATAGTCAATATTTCTTCTGTTGGTATGTGTTTGTCTATGCTACATATTTGTTTAGATGGTCATCCTAATACTTATGAATTTACTTTCTGAAGTTTAGCTGGCACTACATAAAATTTGTCTAGATTTCCAGATATGATTTTTGCACTTGTAATAATATATTATGTTCTTTTTCCAATTTCACATATTCTATGTTAGAAAGTAAAGGTTGGAGTGAGATCGTGGATGCAAACCAAATAACATCTTTAGTTGTCTGTGTAACACTGGCAGTTTGCAAAGTCACTCTTCAATAAATTAAGAAAGAACATACTTATGCAAGCACAGTTGTTCAACAGTCTCTACAGAGAGTTCTATGAGTTGTTTTCCCCCATAATAGTTTTCTATCATTTCTCTTTTGTCGTGCTGTCATGGATATCAATAAACGTTTAGTTTTCTTCATTGAATCTTGTAAATCAGGAAGCATTAATATGCATGATAACATGTTCTGCTTATACTGATATCCTAGTTTTGTTCTCTTCCGTGGACAGATCCAAGTAGGTAATTCCCCTTATTATAAAGTAGAAAGAAAACTTGGCAAGGGTGGATTTGGTCAGGTATATGTTGGACGACGCTGTGGTGGAAATTTGAATGAGAGAACTGGACCTGGGGCTTTAGAGGTATATGTATCTTTTCCGTATTGAATGTGAAGTTTTACTTGTGGTGAAATTTAAGATATTCACATTGTTAACTGTTTGATCAGGTTGCATTAAAACTTGAGCATAGAACTAGTAAAGGTTGTACCTATGGACCACCCTACGAGTGGCAAGTGTACAAGTGAGTGCTATGCTGTCTCCTTTTATTAGTCTCCATTTTTTCTTTTTCTAGGCTATGCCATTCGTCATGTTCATCTTTCCCTATTATTTGTACAGCACTCTTGGTGGCAGTCATGGTGTCCCACAAGTACACTACAAGGGCAGGCAGGGAGACTACTATGTCATGGTATGATGTTGAATCTTATTCTTGACTATTTGTTCAATATGTTAGAATACGACCTCCTATTATGAAGGCTTATGAAAGAAGAAATAATAGAAATACAACTAATTGATTTAATTAGCTGAAAATTCTGTTAGTAGTTATAGTTGTGGGTCGGAGGGAGGTTATGGATAAATGTGTTTTCGGGTCTGGGGGAGGAGCACAAAAATTGTTTTGTGTGGGAGGTTGTTGGACCCTCGAAATGCCAGTGGATGTGTTGTGATCATTTGGTGCAACCGAAAGAAATATACAGAACACTCATTCTTTTTTTTTTTTTTTTCATTTGAGAATTCCTTTTGTAAGAGTTTCTGATCCAGTTTCTATAAACTGGTACCAGAGCAGATTCAGCTCCAACCAGATCAGCGGTAATGACAAATACTTTGTCTCAATCCTTTACCAGCAAGGGAAGTAATTCATCCCTTTTTCATGTGGCTCTTTTGAAGAAGGTTATACATACTACAGAAAAGTCTCAACCCCTGCTGGAAGGTTTAACAGATGATCTTGAATTGAATTTGAGTCCAGAAGCCATGTTGGATTGTAGAATAAATAAAGGCGAGCAGCAAGAAATTCTTGTCAAATGGAAGCAACTACCAGATTTTGGAAGCAGCTAGGAGGATGTTTAGGTTATTACTGAACATTTTCCACTATTCCACCTTGAGGACAAGGTGAATCTTGATGGACAGGGTATTGTTAGAATACGAGCACCTATTACAAAGGTTTATGAAAGAAGAAATAATAGAAATACAACTAATTGATTTAATTAGCTGAAAATTCTGGTAGTAGTTATAGTTATGGGTTGGAGGGAGGTTATGGATAAATATGTGTTTTGTGTTGGGGGTTGCTGGACCCTCAAAGTGCCGGTGGATGTATTATGAATCTTTGGTGCAATTGAAAGAAATATACAGAACCCTCAATTTTTTTTTTTTTCATTTGAGAATTCCTTTTGTAAGAGTTTCGGATCCAGTTTCTATAACATTATTACAACTATTATATTGAAGGATGATTCTATATTTCTCGTATTTGAGATTGTTTGGGTTAAAATCTGTTTGTTTGACTTGATAAATTAATTTGTGCAGGTTATGGATATATTGGGACCTAGTCTGTGGGATGTTTGGAATAATAGTAACTCTCATGCGTAAGTTTTTGGAATTAGGCCATATATGAATAAAATTGTATTCTTTGTAGTTGATTTTAACTTCAGTTGGTGTGCTAATGCGTTTTTTTGAATTCCAGCATGTCCACTGAAATGGTTGCTTGTATTGCCATTGAAGCAATATCTATATTGGAAAAAATGCACTCTCGAGGGTAATTTTCGTACCACCCACATTGAATAATTTCCATTTACAAATTACTTGATAATTTTTTGATATTTGTATCCTTAAAGCTAGTTTTTTTTTTTTTTTGCATCAGTAGTGTGTGTGTGCGTGCATGTATTTATATTTATAGTGTATAATGTGTTGTAATGCTTGAAATTATGTTCCTTAAACTATATGGCTACATGGCAGATATGTGCACGGGGATGTGAAGCCTGAAAATTTTCTGCTTGGTCCTCCCGGGACGTCTGATGAGAAAAAATTGTTTCTTGTAGATCTTGGATTAGGTATGATACAGTTGTCAACTTAAATTTTTTTATTATATTTACATATTTTGCCAGTGCTTAATTACACACTTCCTTTGATGTTTTGGGCGTACAGCAACTAAGTGGAGGGATAGTACAACAGGCTCACATGTTGAATATGATCAAAGACCAGATGTTTTTAGGTATTTGTAATTGAATTTGGATCATGCAGAAAGTATTTATTCATCTCTTTATACAGTTTTCTGTATTGGTATTAATAAATTATGTGGGAAATATTTGCAGAGGCACTGTCCGCTATGCTAGTGTTCATGCACATTTAGGGAGAACTGCAAGCAGGAGGGATGACTTGGAATCTCTTGCATATACATTGATTTTTCTTCTCCGAGGTCGCCTTCCTTGGCAGGGATTCCAGGTTGGTCATATTAAAATAAGTTAGTTTTATTCTTATGTTCAGAATGTTGGTCTTTAACATTATTTTCTCAGGGAGAAAACAAAGGTTTTCTGGTTTGCAAGAAGAAGATGGGAACATCTCCAGAGATTATTTGCTGCTTTTGTCCCCTACCTTTTAAGCATTTTCTTGAACATGTTGTGAACTTAAAGTTTGATGAAGAACCAAATTATGCAAAATATATTTCTCTATTTGATGGGATTGTTGGTCCTAACCCAGATATTAGACCAATTAATACAGAAGGTGCACAAAAGGTATCAATTTTGCTATCCCTTCGCATTTGTGTTGTTTTATATGCATTCCAAGATTTTAGTGAAGATACTCGTTATTACTTTATGCATTCAAAGATCGTAGCTAAAATATGTGATATTGCTAATTTTGTTGTCTGAAGCTCATTGGCCATAAGAGAGGACGGTTAGCGATGGAAGAAGAGGACGATGACCAGCCAAAAAAGAAGACTCGTATTGGTTTGCCAGCATCACAGTGGATAAGTGTTTACAATGCTCGTAGACCAATGAAACAAAGGTACACATTAGCATGTCATGAAATTTGTTTTGCCATTTCTATGTTCTATTTCTGGCATTTTAAACTGATGCATAGAGATGTTAATTGCACATTTCCCCTTAGCATCTTATGGAATCTGTTTGTACAACTTTTTTTGTATATTTGTTTGTGTTCTATCAGGTTTCATATTTTAGTCACAGGATTAATATGCTAAGAATTATCTACCTTTTGAAATTATTAATGTAAGGGAGTTGTACTTTTGTAATGATTGTGTTGTGTGTTGTTGCAGATATCACTACAATGTATCAGATGTAAGGTTATCCCAGCATATTGAGAAAGGAAATGAGGATGGCTTATATATTAGCAGTGTTGCTTCATGTCAAAGCGTATGGGCATTAATCATGGATGCAGGGACAGGTTTCGCTGGCCAAGTTTACGAACTCTCACCCTTCTTTCTCCATAAGGTAAATTTCAATCTATTTCTTTTATATTGTTATTTATGGATTGTTTACAGATTAGATTTTCAACAAACATACAATTTACTCAATGATGAGTAATTTTGTTTGAAAATATTGCTCATGTCTTTTTCTTGGATGACCGTAGTGTGTAGATTTGTTAATATATAATAGGGTTAATTATGTTTAATCCATAAACTATAAAGTGATTTTGGAATTAGTCACTATTTGAAATTTTGATCTCATTGGACCTATACTTTAGAAATGACTAGATGAAGTTCTCATCACCCAAGGGTTTCAAATTTTTTTATGTTGCAAACGGCATTGTTACATGTTGACGCGTTTGTATCCACGTGTATGCCATGTGTGTCGTTCTCTCCCCTCCATCATCCTTGCTGCTCTTCCCCTCCCTCCACCCTCCTTGCCACTCCTCCCCTCCCCCACCCTCCCTGCAGAATTAACGTGACAAAAATTAATGCCGTAAATTAGGCGATGACAATGTTGTTTATCAAATAACAAAAATCAACGCGGTTACGTGATAAATTAGGTGATAAGGGCAACATAAGGATAAAAAAAAAATTAACCCTATATAATACCAAGGCATGCTTATTAACTAGGGATACTCGGTTTTGGTTTACCTGAAGGAATGGATCGTGGAGCAATGGGAACTAGGTTACTACATCAGCGCAATTGCTGGAGCTGTAAATGGGAGCTCGCTAGTAGTAATGTCCAAGGGTTGGTTCCTCAAAGAGAGAGTGTGTGTGTATATCGGCCATGTCGATTGGCAATTTTCAATTTTATTTTTCTGCTGACTACGATCTCGGATTCCAGGTACACAGTTTGTGCAGCAATCATACAAAGTCAGTGATTCATTTCCTTTCAAGTGGATTAACAAAAAGTGGAGGGAGGGATTTTACGTGACTTCAATGGCCACCTCAGGGCCCAGATGGGGAGTGGTCATGTCTCGTGGTGCAGGATATTCAGACCAGGTCATTTTTATCTGTCAGTAGTAGTGTGTGTAGTTCATAATGCAACTTAACTTCATAGCATAAATAACAGTTGTTTTTCCATTGTTGTTTCTTCGAATTTCAGGTGATTGAACTAGACTTTCTGTATCCTAGTGAGGGGATTCACAAGCGGTGGGACAGCGGTTACAGAATCACTTCTACTGCTGCAACTTGGGACCAAGCTGCTTTTGTCCTCAGTGTGCCAAGGAGGAAACCTTTGGATGAAACTCAGGAAACACTTAGAACTTCTGCTTTTCCTAGTACACATGTTAAGGTCTGAAACAATGAACTCGTTAAGGTCTGAATGGTTTTAGTTTTTCCAGTTAATTAAGGTCTCATCGTATATATGTTTGGTTTTTCAGGAGAAGTGGGCTAAGAATCTCTACATTGCTTCTATATGCTATGGACGTACAGTTTCTTGAGCCCTGCAAACGTGGCTGCAGCTCAGAAGCAATAATCCCATGATTATTTGAAGTGGTCCATGCCCCCAAGAAATTTTGATGACTAAAGTTTTAATTATTTGTATGTAGCAGAATGAACGCATTCAGTGAAACAAACTAAAATACCCAGGTTGGCATTCGTGTGGAAATTGTTTCTATGTCAATGATTAGTTTAAGTTATTATGATCACTGTCTACTGTGCACTCACATTTCTACAACGTAAAAAGTTACACAGATGCACGCTTTTCTTTTTTAAATGATTTTATATTTCTTCAATAATCTTTATTTTACCGTTTAACATAAGTAAAAATTAGTTATAGTTTATGAATATTATTATATTAATTTTGGTATTTTTTAAAAGTTTGTATTACATAATCCAATAGATGAATTTACTACTTTAATCTCATCAAAGTTATTAAGGATGATAGGTTTTCAATCCTCAACTAAAGTATCAGTTCAGTTATTTTTGAAGATAGGTAGAATGTGGTTCTTTTACAAAAATGAGTATTTTTGATCCATTTATTACAAAAATGGGTCAGTTTATAAATTAATTATATAGTAGAGTCAGTTTATTATTAATTTGACTAGTTTTTTCATAAAATTATATTGTTTTGAATTATTTATTATAAAGATTAGTCAGTTTACTAATATATTTGATTAACGATTTGATTTTTCTCTATTTTTTTGACTTTTATAATAATTTTTAAAATTATATATATTTTTTAAAATTATATTTTAATAATTTAATTAAAAATATTTTAAATAAAATTTTATTATTATAAATTTTATAATAAAATGAAACAATAAAATTTAAAATATAAGTTTTAAAATATCAAAATTTTAATAATTTTAATCAAATTTTATAATAAAATGTAATAATAAAATTTAAAATATTAGGTTTTAAAATATCAACATTTTAATAAAATTTTATTAAAATGTTTTTAATCAAATTATTAAAAATGTATTTTTAAAGAATATATAAAACTTTAGAAATTATATAAAAGTTAAAAATAAATAGAAATAAGCCAAATCATTAATAAAATGACTCTCTATCATGTAATTAATTAGTAAACTTATCCATTTTCACAATAAATGAATCAAAATAATTCACTTTTGTAAAAAACCGTTCATTTTTTTATATATATATTTTCTTTCAGTATAACTTAAACTTTACAATACTTAAGAATCTAGTTGTATTTGATAAAAATTTAAATCGTTTGTTGTAGTTATACTTATTAAACAAATTAATAACTCAATACTAGTTTTGACATTACGAATTAATGAATTTTTATAGCATGGATCATTAACATTTTTTTTAAAAAATTGAATAATAACTCAATGCTTGTTCTGACATTACGAATTATGAAATTTTATAGCAAGAATCATTAACATTTTTTTCAAAATTGGACTACATTATCCAATTGTTGAATTTCTAGAAGTTTTATATAGTTGTAAATGTTATCAAGAAGAAAAAAATATCGGCTTAAATATACTTTTGGTTATATATGAATTCTGATTTCGGTCTTTTTTTTCATTTTCTTTGTATTTTCTTTGTATAAAATTTGAAATAATTGGTTTTAGTCGTCGTTGTGAAGATGAATATTTGATTAGTTGTGATGATTCAAAAAAATAACAAAGAGTATAATGAATATATAAAAAGTAAAAAGTTGTTATAGCTCAATTTACTGCAAATGAAGCTTTTTTTTTGTTTTTTTTAAGGATAGATTCTTTCTTTTTAACCCACTCAAATTCGCATCATTCCTTTGCATGCTATAATTTTAGTGTGGGGAGAAGCTAAGTGATTTCTTTTCAAATAAATTGTTTGATAATATTGTGAGTTTATTTTATAAAAATTTAATTTCTCTAATGCTAATAAAAATTTTAAATGAGCTTTACACTAAATTGTTCGTATGAAGAGAGAAAAAAAATTATTTACGGGATGAAAACTGTATTAGAAATCAAACTAATTGTGGATTAACAAGATGGAAATTATTTATTGGACTAACAGTGATCCAGAAGTGAATAAGATGGAAAAACCCAACCCATAAAGAGAGTACAAGAAATACAAAAAATGTTGGTAAAAAATAGAAAGTATAAAGTATAAGCATGTATCAAAATAAGCAATAAGTAATATAAGTATAAGTATGTTTACATTAAGTAATATAAAGTATAAGCATGTATCAAAATAATTTCTAAAAAAAAATTTCAACCAATATACTCATTTGTCTAAGCTTTTGGTATTTTAATCAATGTTTATAACATTATGAATAAAATAGCCCATAAAAAAAACCATTAAATATTCTCTGGCTAGTTTTTAAGAATCTAAGTTGTAAATAAACAATAAACATTAGCCAAAAGTAAATTGGGGAATTCAGAAAAAGTTGGTTATTTCTATCCCCACAAGGACTCTATGGGATTTAGGGAGAAAGTAGGAGAGGAACTTTGGGTGGAATGAAGGGCAAGAACTGGGTAGACAGCAGATTTTTCTTCTGTAGGCCTACAGCATATCCTGTTCCAAGAAACTCGATCCTGGCAAAGACATATCAAACAACATTAGGCAGTGTTAATATGTTATATGATTTTGAATCCTTGTACGAACGAGGTAACCTTTTCGTAACAATACTATCAGATACTATTATTACGAAACAATTTTGGATCCTTGTATGAACAGGTTAACCTTTTTTATCACAATGGTATCTGATATCATTGTTACGAAAAGATTAAAGATTAACCTGTTTATACAAAGCTCCAAAATCTTATAACATAATATTAAAAAAATTCCCTAACAAACGACCACAAAAGGGAGTGAACAAGAAGAAAAGAAATAAAAAATCACCTCACTCTGGTCATGGAGATATCGAACAAAGAAGGTGCACGTACACTCTGTTGGATCATGCACCCTCCTCTGGATTTTCACAACTCGAGCATCACAATAGAGAGCATAATCGTCTCTTTCCTGTGAGAAAACAGAAAAAGGCTAATGAGAGTAAAAGCCAAATAAATAAATGTTCTTTTTGGATCAAATGCATAGATTAAGAACTTGCATACAGGATTTCAAGCACAAAACTGGTGCCTATTGATCTCATAATCAATGGAGAACAGATCAAAAACCTATTCTAGTTCAAACAGAAAGTCACAAATTTAAACATGATTTGCTATTATTGATTTTTTACTCCTGTTTATTACTTCATGAATTAGATATACACACGAGTCATTCATCTGTTAATTATTGAATTGGTGATATTATATAATGTATGTATGTATACATAGATACAGA